>Ga0181579_10000010_pt1 | contig 151797 bp, 138 predicted proteins | sample 071ome_24_FD_132996 | JGI IMG/M metagenome (GOLD analysis project Ga0181579, IMG submission 132996) | Coastal salt marsh microbial communities from the Groves Creek Marsh, Skidaway Island, Georgia - 071402CT metaG (megahit assembly) | ecosystem: Environmental > Aquatic > Marine > Intertidal...
GTTGTCATTCCCGCGCGCGCCGATCACTACGACTTCAAGGAGCTCTTGAGTCACTTCGACGGGATAGTTCTCACCGGCGGCCGGGCAAATGTGGAACCGCATCACTATGGCGGCCCGCCGTTCCCCGAAGACGAGCCGATCGATCCGGCGCGGGACAATCTGGTTCTCTCGCTGATCCGCGCTTGTGTGGATCACAAAATGCCGGTCTTCGGCTCATGCCGTGGCCTGCAGGAAATGAACGTGGCCTTGGGCGGCACTTTGCATTATCGCCTTCATACGCTTGAAGGAAAAAACGACCACCGTATGCCCCGGCACGAGGGCGTAACCCGCGAGGAAATCTTTGCCCTGAGGCACACGATCCAACTGACGCCGGGCGGGCTATTCCAAGGGCTGGTCGGCAGAGACCAGTTCGACGTGAACACCCTACACGGTCAAGGCATCGACCGTCTGGCCGACGATTTTGAGATTGAGGCCGTCACCGTGGAGGACGAGGTGATCGAAGGCATCCGCCTGAAGAACGACGAGACCTTCACCGTCGGCGTGCAATGGCACGCGGAATGGTATCCTGAAAAAGAAGAGCACCTGCTCTCCCGCCGGCTGTACGAGGAATTCGGCAAAGCCGCCCGGGAGTATCAACAGCGGAAATAAGGAGACCGGCCATGGGCCAGATGATCGACGGCGTTTGGAGCAATGAAAATATCTTCACCGAGATCGAAGCCGACGGCAGTTATCAGAAAAAACCGTCCTACTTTCGCGACCATGTCACCGCCGACGGCGCGGACGGGTTCAAGGCGTAACCGGGACGATACATCCTCTACAATTCGATGGCGTGCCCGTGGGCGCAGCGCGCCGTGTTGTTCCGCTCCCTCAGGCTTCTGGAAGACATCGTCCCTATGTTCAACACAAGCCAGAACCCGGACGGCGGCGGCTGGTGGTTCGGTGGGGAGAAACATATGGTGCCCGGCGCCGACGTTGAGGTTCAGTTCCTGCACGAAATTTATGCCCTGGCGGACAGCGGCTACACGGGTAAAGTGACGGTCCCGACCCTATGGGACAGCCAAAAGAAGACCGTCGTGAACAACGAGTCCTCGGAGATCATCCGCATGTTCAACTCGGCCTTCGTGGACTTCACGCCGGAAACGCCGGACATGTACCCAGAAGCCCTGCGCCCGGAAATCGACTCCATGAACGAGAAAATCCTGCGCGGCGTCAACGATGCGGTGAACGGCTGCGGCCGGGTCACCGATCAGGACGCCTATGAACGGGCCTATGATTTGTTGTTCCAATCTCTGGACGAACTGGAAGAGTTGTTAGGCCAGCAGAAATACCTCTGCGGCGATGTCCAGACCGAGGCCGACTGGCGATTGTTTCCAACCCTGGTCCGCTTCGATGCGATCTACTACGTCGGCTATAAATGCAACAAGCGCCGGATCGAGGACTATCCCAATCTATCCAACTATGCCCGCGATCTATTCCAGACGCCCGGCATCGCCAACACCTGTGATGTGGCGGAAATGAAGCGCTTGGTTTACAGCGTAGGCGGGCCGATCCCCGCGTCCAACGGCGTTGTGCCGAAGGGGCCGGACAGTGATTTCTCCCGCCCTCACGACCGGAACAAGTTTGGCGCCGCGGCAGCCTGAGGTGCACCCCAAAGAAACAAGGCTTGAATTCTTCATAAAAGTGCCGGAGTTTTGTAGTATTCGGGACACTTTTCCCACGCACGGCAATATTTTATGGGGGCCCTAGCCTCAATGTCAGCGGAATCGAAAATTTCATCGGCCCAGCCGAACTGCTTTTCCTGTCAGACCCGGGAACGGTCGGAATGGTGTGTCTTGTCTGATGCCGAATTGACCTTGTTGGATTCGGGGCGGCATAGCCGGGACTTTGCGCCGGGTGAAGTGCTGTTTCACGAGGGAGATCCATGCACTGGCGTTTACTGCATCGAATCCGGTCTGGTGGGCATCCGAAAATCGGACGCGGAGGGTAACTCTGTTTTGCTCAGCGTTGCAAATACGGGTGACACGTTGGGCTATCGGGCCATGTTGTCAGAGAAGGAATTTACCGCCAGCGCCGAGGTGTTGGAACCAAGCCGGGTCTGCCATATCGACTCGGCCACAGTGCGTAAACTATTGCAGGAAAATCCTGCACTTGGCTTGCGGTACTTGAAACGGGTTTCCGACAACCTGGAAGCGGCAGAGGAAAAAATCCTGCACAACACAACGCTCTCGGTCCGCGCGCGGTTCGCCCATTTGCTGGTGGTGCTTCTCGACAAATACGGCAAGCGCAATGACGACGGCAGCGCCGGCTTTACCTTGCCCCTCGCGCGTCACGATTTGGCGTCGATGATCGGAACCACGCCGGAATCCCTTTCTCGTACGATCAAGAAATTGTCGGACGACGGTCTTGCCGATTTCTCCGGCCGGGAGATTTCCATTCCCCTAGTCGATGATCTGATCGAGGAATTCGAACCCCACCACGCGCTCTAGGGCCTGATTAAATAACCCGTGGCCGCTGAGACGTCTCGCCCGGTTTGTTGAATGTGCTCTAGTGAGACATCAGCACCGGCATGGTCATATTTTCGAGCATGTGTGCAGTCACACCACCCAGCACCATCTCCCGCCATCGGGCATGGCCATAAGCGCCCATCACAAACAAATCGATCGACTTGTCTGCCGCCCGGGACAATAACATATCAGCCACACCGATGTTGTTGACCGTCATCGACTCCGCCTCGACGTTTAGCCCATGCCCGGCCAAATGCCGGCCGATATCGGCGCCCGGTTCCTGCCCGTGATGGCCTGTTGTGTCGGGATTTATAGCGATCACGTCCACCAAATCAGCGTCCCGCATTAGCGGAATCGCATCGTGAACGGCACGCGTCGCTGGTGCGCCACCATCCCAACCAATCATGACCTTGCTGCCAATTACGTCATGGCGCCCCACATCCGGGATGATGAGAACCGGCCGGCCGGCGCTCAGGACTAATCCACCAGGATAATCGCCTAATAACGGATACGAGCCGGGCGGGCGCTGCCCCAATATGATCAGATCGGCGTAGCGGGCGCTGGTCAGTAAAACGTCGAACGCCAATCCCTGAATGCTGCGCCATTCGTTCGACACGCCTGACTTGGCGCATATTTCTGTAAAAATTTCGCGGGTGGCGTCAGACTCTTCCCGCATCGCTTCCTCCTGCTCCTCAAAATAGGCTGCTGGCAGTTGTGCCAGATCGGCCATGGGCGGCACGTAGGTCGTCCCTTCCGTAAACAGACCGATCAAACGGGCATCGTGCTTAGCTGCCAGCGATGCAGCGATCTCCATCCGATGTTTACCGGTGTCGGAGGAATCCGAATGGACCACAATATCTTTATAAGCCATGGCTCGTTCCTTTCTTGGCGGCCTCTCCATTGACTCGAAGGGGGCACTCGGAAACTAGGACGCTCCAACCGGCCGCGCCTTGATCAAGGTCAAATCAGCTAGAAAATTGGAGAATTCGGTTTAAGACGCCCGCAGACCCGCTTCGGCAATGGTTTTTGCCATGCTGCGCACATGATTGGAAAGAATGTCGATAAGGGCTCGCTGGAATGGATCAGCATCCGCTAGTTTTCTCTGCAATGTCTCCCTGGAAATGAAGATCAGGTCCACAGGTCCGCCGACGGCACGGGCAGACGCCATCCGGGGTTCATCGTTTATCAGCGCCATTTCGCCGAACATGCCGCCCTGTGGCACATGGCCCAACACGATCCCTTCCTCATCTCCTTCGACATGCTTGATAATTTCAACGTCGCCGGAGATCACGACAAATGCGGAATCGCCTGTCTCCCCCTGACGGAAGATAAAACGGCCTTCATTGATCGAGCGCCTTTCCGATCCCGTACGGCCTTTGACCTTCTGTTCTTCTTCCGAGGCAGACTCGTTCATTCGTCTTTCCCTTTCCATTCAGACAGGTGTTACCCTGTTTTTGTGGATCAGGACGAGACTCTAGCAAAAGTTGACGCACACCGCGAGCCCTGCGTATCGACAAATATCGACTTTTTCCCTCAATAAGGGTCGGCTAAAACGGATCATCCGGCAGTCTGTTGCGAATCTGCTTGGACTCTGCCGTGTGGCGTTGGCAGCGGAACACCGGATTGCTGCCCGTATACGCAGGATGTTCATGTTCGACGTAAAACGGAGAGACGTATTCCCACACAATGTCGCCTTCCGGTGTGACCTCAAACAGCCGGCCCCATAATCCTTCACAAATCATCGTATTGCCGGACGCCAGGCGCTGGGCCCCGCTGATAAACCAGCTAAAAAAGGACCGTCTGGGATGGCCCGTATAGCGCCAGACCACCTCGTTGTTCGCCGGGTTCATCTCGATCACTTCCGAGCCGGTTTCCGGTCCCCATAGATACACGTCCGCCCGGTTGCCGAAGAACAGAATGTTGCCGTTCTCCAGTTCCTGTACATCATGGTGCTGACCCCAGTTATCATCCTGGTGGGACCAGACTACTTCTTTGGTTTCCGGATTGATCCGAACCATGGCGGCGTTATAGCGCCAGTTCACGATGACATCGTTGTTGTCGCAGACGAACACCGTATTGGCGTGGCAGAATTCCTTGCGGTGTACGGCGGGGCTGATCCAATAGCGCTCGTCGGTCAGGTCCAAATCCTTGGCAGCGCGCCATTCCCAGACGACATTTCCCGCCGGGTCGACTTCGCGAATGACATCCGTATAAATGCCGTCTTCATGCTCCATGCCGGGGCGCCCGCCGGGGATTTTTGCCATTTCCACCGGATCGTCGATTAGCTCCCAGGCGGCGTAGACCGTATTGCCATTGGCTTTCCGGTGAAAATCATGATGCTGGGCATGATCCACATGTTCCCACACAATGTTGCCGTCCCAGTCATATTCGATCAAATGACCCCCCTTGGCCGGTAGCCGGGGGTTGTTTTCTTCCGTCCGGATTGCCGCCAGAAGATTGCCGTTGTCCAACAAATAGGCGTGGTTTCCCACGTCATTCGGCAAGTCCCATTGATGGACCACCTCGCCGTTCATATCCACGATATAGGTGTTTGGCTGGCCAAGAGGCGTGAAGAGGGTATAGCCGGGTGTGGCGCGCGACTTATCCATTTGGATCAGGCCGGTACGATTATCAATGGCGGGCATCGTTCTTCCTTTGACTGAGAAGCTTTTTCGAAAATTTATGTACCGGAGGACTTCACAGGATAGCCCGCCTAGGGTCAAGCTGGCTTATGCGGGCATTTCACCAGTCAAAATTCTGCGCAATTCGTCTGTGAGGGGTTGAGATTTGTTGGTCTCCGGATCAAAAAAGACGGTGACAACTTCCGCGCTTGCAATGCACCGGTCTCCGTCGAACACCGCCTGGCCCAACGTGTAAGATGACCCGCCGACCCGGATCACCGTGGTGCCGATATCAACGGAGCCGGGATAGAAAAGCAGAGAGTTATATTCGACGGAGAATTTCACCACGGCAAATCCGGTCAGAATATCCTTACCCATGGACACCATGTTGGCATCCCGGAAATGGACCCTTCCGTCTTCCAGAAATGCGTTGATGGCGCCGTTGTTTACATGCCCGTTGGGATCCAGATCGCTATATCGGATGGTTGCAACCGTCCAATTGCGAAAGGTGCTCCGGTCTTTCAGGTTTATCGGGGTATCGGCGTTCATACTGAATTGGCTCTCACGAAATAGTTCTTAGGGATTAAATGTGTTTTCCAAAAGCGCACCCATCATCTTGTCCATGGGCAGCTCTGCTTTCATCTGTTCGTAGCGGGCATCAGCCCATTCCTCAAGGTCGGTCTCAGCTAGATTTCGCTGGCAGGTTTCCAACAGATTATCGGGCGTGGCGGTGAAGCAATAACCGGCGTATGGGTTTTGCGTCGCATCGACTTCCAACACCACTGGCACCCGGTTGATCACCGAGTGGCAGATGCGAGTGACGGAGACGATCCGATGACGGTCGGTTTTTTGCAGGGATAGGCTCAATCGAGAACGGGCCATAAACGCATCCCGGATATACACCGGCACGGGCTGGCCGGGATAATAGGTGTTCATCCCGGCGTCCGCCAAATCCTGCATCAAGGCCTCCCGGCGGGGCGACGGCATGCCGCTCATCAACGCATCAATATCCTTGGCCTCTCTGGGCAGCGGCGTGATCTCCTCCATCGCCGTCAGATAACCATAGGGTAGGTGCGCGCTGTTGGGATTGAGCGCCCGGCAGGCCTCAACTGACTCATCCAATTGGCACCAGACGAACTGGGCATTCCGCGCCGCCAGTTCGAACGCCAGTACAACATCCGGCGCCACCCTTTCTGCGCCATAGTTCCAGACGCCGTCCGGTGACAGGGCCTCCGTGCAGATCAGGCCGTATTTCAACCCGGCGGTCTTCATCTTCATGGGAAAGTCCGGCTCCACATAGAACCGGTCGAAGAACAGGTTCACCGCGGAACGGTCGAGATGCTCGGTCCCCAGGGTCACTTGGATCCCGTTGGCTTCCAGCGCATATTTCACAAAGCGCACCGAGTCCGCATTTGTCTCCCATAAATGGGGCGGCAGATTGCCTAGCATAATGTTGACGGTATCGGCCAAACGCGACTCCTCACCGGCACAATGCCATCGTGCGGCGGTCCGCTCAACGGCGGAAGTGCGACGGTCCTACGAGGACGGTTTCTCCGGCCAGACTATGTGAATTTTGCCTTTGGGTTTGAAGGCATGGAATGTGAAGGCGAAGGTCACATCGTGGACCACATCAACTAGGCGGCCCTCGGTTTTGCGCTGGACAACCACGTTGCCCACATCCCGGCCCTCGGCGATGGTTCGGGTATCCAGGGCGGAGTTTTGACCGGGCTCCCAAGTGATAACTAGGTCGCCTTTTTCGATCCTGCGATGCTTTCTTAAAAGATCAAGAGTCCAGGCTTCTTCACCAACCACCACCAGCCGCGCCATGGCCGGCAAACCTTCCGGCAATGGTCCTCGGTAAAGGAACGGATGGCGGCTCGTGTCATAGCCCACATAGGGATTGGAACCGTAGCCTCGAAAGCTGCTGTCGGGGTTCAACACCAGACCTGCAGGATATCTCGTCTTAAATCTGTTAAATGATTCTATTCGCGACGGCAGGATCTTGAGACGCTTTCCCATCAGCTCTCCGACAATGGCCTCCCCCATGAATTGCTGCCACCAGCTTTCCGTTTGGCGGTCATACATGACTAAGTCCGAATGTCGAAGATTGCCGGTGGTGCCAAATTCCAGCTCCATCCCGTCGAGTCTGGCGTCGAACACGATGGAGGCGTTGCAAAGCGGACAATAGGTCACCGCCACCGGCACACCCCCTACCCGGTCATTGACGATCTCGTAGCTCATGAGAATGCTCAGCGGATAAGCTTTGGCCATGCCGTTCAGTTGAAAACTGATCACCGGGACAGTTGCGGGCAAATCCACGTCGGCAACCGGTGTAAAAGTAGGGGCGTCGATGGACGGAATCCCATCCTTGCGGGGGCCGCCCGACGTGATCTCTCCCAGGTCCACGGCGGCTTTTGAGAAATCGGTTTTCGTCCAACTCACCTTCCAGAGCATTGACGATCCGGGAAACAGTCCGGGAATAAACCACCAGACGGCGAATAACAGCACCGCCGCCCACATGAGGTTTTTCACCGTCAGTATCTTCGAGATTAAGGCCATAGTGAATAAGTGTGCCCAATCGGGCCGGATTGCAAAACACACAGTGTCACAAACGGGTGATCTCTTGTTTGTAGCGCCGTCACCGGGGAATATAGCGGTCGTTGAATCAGTTATTGAGTTACCTCGGAATGACGCAAACTGACCCCGACAGAACAAGATTCTGGCTGTATGTCCGGCTGTCACTCGGCGCCGGTCTTCTTGGCGTCGCCTTTGGTTATTATCTGCAGTCCATGGGCCGGACGGAGATGGATGGGTTCGGAATTTTTTCCTACGCTGTCCGGGGCATCATCGTCGGCGCATTCTTCTGGTATTTTGAAATTTTCTGGGTCCGGGGCCCTAAAGGCGATCGGCTGCGGCAAATGGCCTACGGCCCACGTTTGATCATCAAGATCATCGCCTATGTTGTGGCGATTGAGGCCGGATTGCTGGTCGGTTACGTGATCTTTTATCCGCGCGAGGCCTTGAGCGTTATCACGGGCGGAGGCTAGGCCAGGGCTTATTGACCTTCAAATGCCATCGTCGCCGGCGAGATGAGCGCGCTGAAGGCTTCGCACCAGATCACCACACTTTTGTATTGAGTGGGATCGACATTCGCGGGCACGGCGTAGTTCTGGCTGCCCTTGAAGGCCTTGATCATACCGAGATCGACAAAGTTGCTGGCCTTCACATCGTCTGAATTCTTGATATCCGCCTTATCGGATAGCAGCACCTTGTATTTGGGGCCGGGCCCGACTTCGAAATCTTTGCCCAAATGAACCAAGTCTCTGAACACCCGCACGCCGCCCTTGCCCCAGTGCACGGGATCGGACGGATTGGCATGGACAAAGGTGCCTTTTGCAACCTGCTCCCGTTGATCCGCATTGGAAACTTCTTCCGTCGCGACGATATCCGCCAGGAAAATATAGGGGTAAAAGAAGATACCGAGGGCGAAGCCGGCGCCGGCGCCGAGAATGCCGCCCAAGAATAAAATCAGAATTGCTTTTTTCATGTGCTCATCATCCTCTAGCTCAGCCCATATTCGCCGTCCAAACGTATCTCGCCATCGCAACTCAATTTACCCCGCTCGGTCATGTCGATGACATGGGCGAACACGGACCGCTGGGCCGCTGGGATCAATCGTTCATCCAGGCCCACATACATGACCTTGACCATCTCGGAGATAGTGGAGATCCCCTTTTCCAGACAATTCACAATTTGGTTTTCCCGCATCCGACGATGGACGACCAACCCACGAACAAAACGCTGGGGGCGCTGGATGGGCGCACCATGGGTCGGGTAGTAAATTTCTTCCTCCCGTTCGCACAAACGCTCCAAGCTCTTCAGATATTCCGACATCTCGCCATCGGGCGGCGAAATTATCGTGGTCGACCAGCCCATGACATGATCGCCGGAAAACAGGGCGTTCTCTTCCCGGAGGTGGAAGCACAGGTGATTGGATGTATGTCCCGGCGTGTGGAGGCACTCTACAGACCAGCCATCCCCCTCCACCACGTCCCCATCGCGAAGCGAGACATCTTCGACGAAATCCTTGTCGCCACCCGCCTCTACCGATTGGCCCTGTTCGTATCGGCCGGACCCGTGGGGGCCATAGCCGTAAATTTCCGCCCCGGTTCTATCCTTCAAAAGCCGGGACGCCGGCGAATGATCAATATGCGTATGGGTGATCAGCTGATGAGTAATTGTCTCGCCCGTGGTCGCCGCGAGGATCGCATCCACATGGTCGACCATGTCGGGACCGGCGTCGATCACGGCGACATTGCCATGACCCAGGATATAGGTCCCGGTGCCCTTGAAAGTGAACGGACCCGGATTTTTCGCAACAACCCGGCGGATCAGCGGCGACACGGTTTCGACGGCGCCATAGCTGACCTCGAACTCCGTATTGAATCTTATTTTTTCGGCCATACCCGGATTATACGTGTGTAGCGGGGTCTGAAAAGCAGAGGGATACACGGAGCCCCGGCAGATTATCATCCAGGACCAACGCTGCGCCGTGCTGCTGTGCGACGGCCTTCACCAGGCTGAGCCCTAACCCGCTGCCGGGCCGGTTGCGGCTTTCCTCGAGCCGGACAAACCGCCGCAGCACCTCTTCCCGCTTGTCGGCCGGAATGCCGGGACCACTATCGGCAACGATCAGTTCCGGCCCCTCCCCGGTCCGGCGCACCAACACGTTGATACTACCGCCGGCCGGCGTGTAGTTGAGCGCATTGTCGAGAAGATTGGCCAGCGCCTGGCTTAAAAGCTGTCGGCTGCCCTTGATTATGATCTCTTCGTCGGCCTCGTGGGAAACGGTAATGGACTTGTCTTCGCCCACCGGCTGATAGAGTTCCACCATGTCGGCCGCCAGCTCGCTCAGATCCACCGACTCCATCTCGCCCATGGGTCCTGCTGCTTCCGCCTTTGCGATTTCCAAGAGGTTGTTGAAGGTCTCCAACAATCTCTCCACCTCTTCGATGGTTTGGCTCAGGGATTCCTTGTAGCCGTCCACCGACTGATCCGACATCAAGGTAACTTCAAGCCGGCTCCTAAGCCTGTTGAGCGGGCTCCGCAGATCATGGGCGATACTGTCGGTGACCTGGCGCATAGCCGTCACGGAGTTCTCAATTTTCTCCAGCATGTCATTGAGATTTCTTGCCAACCGGTCCAGCTCGTCATCGGCGCCGGTCAGCGGAATCCGCCTCTGTAGGTCGCCGGCAATGATTTCCCGGCTGGTCCGGTTGATGGTCTCAATCCGGCGCAGCATATTCCGGCTCATTAAAATGCCGCCGCCAAGCCCCAAGCCCAAGGTCAAAATGACCGCCCAGACAAGCGTGTTCTGCATGATCTTTTCGATCCGCAGACGTTCGTGAATATCGCGACCCACCAAAAGCTGAAATCCGCCCTGCAGTTCCAAATGGCGGGCGCGAGCGGCGTGGATTTCCTCCTTGCCGCCAACGGACCGGGAGTAAGTAAATTCCAGCCAGCCTCCCTCCTCTGTCGGCACCTCCGGCCAGGCGGTCAGATTGCCGGCGATCGGCCGGCGCTGGATGTCCGCGAGTAGATAAAGGCTTTGGCGCTGATTTTGGCTGCGCTCCCGGACGATGGCGGCAACCCCCTGCAGGCCGGTCAGCCGGTAGCGTTCGGCAAAACCTGTGATTTCCGCATCGATGGTCTCATCGGTTTGCGTGGTGCTGATATTCGATGTCGACCAATAGACGAACCCCAGAAGCACCGCGACGGACAGACCGAACAGCACCAGATAGACCAGCGCCATCCGGAAGGTCGTGGTGCGGAGCAATCGGCGGCTAATCGGCATCGCGAAGACTATACCCGGCGCCCCGCACCGTCTGCAGCAGCGGCTTATCGAAGTCTTTGTCGATCTTCGCCCTGAGCCGGGAAATGTGGACGTCGATCACATTGGTTTGCGGATCGAAGTGATAGTCCCAGACATTTTCCAACAGCATGGTCCGGGTCACAATCTGGCCGGCATGGCGGGCGAGATACTCCAACAGGCGGTATTCCCGAGGCTGAAGTTGAATCTCCTGGCCATCTCGAAACACCTGACGCTTCAGCCGGTCGATAGTAAGGTCGCCCACCTGAAATATCGTATCGGCCTCGGACGGGCTGGCGCGCCGCACCAAAGCCTCAATCCGCGCCAGGAGTTCGGTAAAGGCATAGGGCTTGGTGAGATAATCGTCGCCGCCGGCCCGCAAGCCCTTAACCCGATCGTCCACATCCCCGAGCGCGCTCAGAAACAGGATTGGGACCTCGATTCCCTCGGCCCGCAAGGTTGCGACCACCGCAAGCCCATCCATTTGCGGCAACATTCGATCCACGATCAGCACGTCGTAGCCGCCGTCCCTGGCCATCGCCAACCCGTCCAGACCGTCCGCGGCGTGATCAGCAACATGGCCGCTCTCGCCCAGGCCCTTGACCATATAGGCGGCGGCTTCCCGATCATCTTCAATAACCAATACACGCATGAGAAAATTCCGATTTCCTGCCTGATATAGCTCATTCATCTTTTATCGCCAATTGCCCAAAGAAAACGGCGCCCCGGCCCGCAATGGGCGCCGGGACGCCGCCGTTCAGGCATTGATTTCTTAAGCGTTCTTCAGCGGGAGCGCGACAAAGCGCTCGTTGCCCTGGCGCAAGATCAGCATCAAGACGGCCTTACGGTCGTTGCTCTTGGCGCTGTTCACCAGTTTCGCGACCTCGTCCGGGGTGTTCACGGATGTATTGCCGACGGCAACGATCACGTCGCCCCGGCGGAGACCAGTTTTAGCGGCGCTCGTCCCGCGTTCGATTCCGGTGATCACCACGCCGCCGAAGCTCTGATCGACACCGACAACGGCCCGGGTCTGGTCGTCAAGTTCGGCCAGCTGCATGCCTTGCACACCACGCTCGATAGCCTCGGCAACCTTGTCGGTTTTAGGCTGTGCGCCGATCTTAACGTCGAGTTCGACCTCATCGCGATCCCGCCAGACCGTGATTTCGGATGAGGTGCCGGCTTTGATCCCTGCGATGATCCGGGGCAAATCGCGCAGCGCCTTAATATCGGCGTCATCCACTTCCAGGATGACATCACCGCGCTTCAGACCGGCCCTTTCGGCCGGACTGTCCTGGGCCACTTTGGAGACAAGCGCACCTCTGGCTTTTTCCAGTCCAAGGCTCTCAGCGATTTCAGGGCTCACCTGCTGGATATGGACCCCCAGCCAGCCGCGTTCTACCACGCCGCCGTCCTTCAACTGCGCGATGATCTGGCGGGCCTGGTTGGACGGAATGGCGAAACCAATGCCAACGTTGCCACCGGACGGCGAGAAGATCGCGGTGTTCACCCCAATCACTTCGCCGTTGGCGTTAAACGCTGGGCCGCCTGAATTGCCTTTGTTGATCGGCGCATCGATTTGCAGGAAGTCGTCGAACGGACCCGCCCCGATGTTCCGATGTCGGGCGCTGACAATCCCGGTCGTGGCTGTTTTGCCGATACCGAAAGGATTGCCGAGCGTTATCACCCAGTCACCGACCCGCATAGACGCCGAGTCGCCAAAGGTGACAGCGGTGAATTCCTCGTCAGCTTGGATTTTCAGCAACGCCAAATCGGTCTTGGGATCGGCGCCGACGAGCTTGGCATCAACCTTGCGGCCGTCATCAAGCTGAATCTGAATCTCCTCGGCATTGTCAATAACGTGGTTGTTGGTCACCACCAAGCCGGTCTTGTCGATGATAAAGCCCGAACCGATGCCCTGCCCCCTGGGCGCATCATCGTGCCTAAACCCGGGGTTTGGCCGGCCTTGGCGGAATTGACGCATAGCGTCCTCGTCGAAGAACTTCTCGAAAAACTCTTCGAATGGGTTTCCGGCCATGCCGCTCATTTGTGGAGCGGCTTTATGAGTAACCATTATAGACACTACCGCCGGGCTAACGCGCTCGACCACGTCGGCGATATTTACCGGCAGTTGAATAGTGGGTTGTGTTTGTACGGCCGCGACCGGTGTTTTGGTCAGCGCCGTACTCGCTTTCAAGCTGTCGAGACCGGCAAAGACGCCAGCGGTGCCCAGAAGGGCGGCGGTAACGGCGGCAATCACAATCTTATTGGATTTACCACCCTTGGAATTGAACTTTTGAGTGCTCATTGCCATCTCCATTCTTTCTGGTTTCGTGTTAAACCACAGACTTGTGTGGCTGAACTTGGTCACCAGATATAGGAGGGATAACCTTACACGGACGTTGCTGAAAAATTACCTTTTGGTAAGGTTTAGACAGCTATCCTGTTTGGAGTTGTACAAGTGTCTGAAAATATTGATATATTGTAGTTCGTGTACGTGTGCGTTTGGTAAAAGATGAAGCCTAGGACGAAAAGAATTATCCGCTGGGGCTCCGCAGGCGTTGGTGTCCTGTGGATGGGTATTGTCGGCTGGACCGAATTTAATGACGTCGGTGTGACCAGTGTCGCCAGCAACTCGGGAGCAGCAGATCCAAAAGCAGTTGGCCGACTGCAAGGGCTCATTCAAAAAACGTTTCGACTGCAAGTCCGCCATTCTGCGCGCGGCCGGCCGGGATTCATTCAATTATTGGGGTAAAAAGTATGCGATTACCTTTGCCCCCGCAATTTTGCTTTATGTCGCCTTTCACCTCTGGCTGCGCAGGGTGGAATGGGCCGAGGAAAAAGAGCGCCGCCGCGTTCGATTGATCCGGATTGAGAAAATCCGTCAAAAGAAAAGCCGCTTTGCCAAGGAAGAAGGCCGTCAGCGCACGCTCACGGCCAAGCGCCGTCAGGCCATCAAACAGGCGGAAAAGGATGCCGCCCGGGAAGAAAAGAAACGCCCCCTTAACGTTATGATGGTCAGTCAGGATAAAGAGTTTGTCTCCTCCATTTCCGAGCCGCTCCTCGAAGGAGGCTACAACGTCATTCAAACTGATCTGAGAGATGTATTTTTGGGATATAAGGAAATCGGATGGCACATCATCGTCACCGAGACAAAGTTCAAACGGCCCAAAATTCATCCGGAGGACAGGGAAGACCCGGATTTTCCAGGACACCCCAAACCCCTGCAGGATACGATCGACGAACTGAAAAAACGCAAAGAAAATGTACGAATCATCGCCTGTTCCGCAGACTTTGTCGGCATGTCCGAAGACGAGAAAGATGAGGCCGCCATCGCCATGGCCGCCGATGCCGTGATTCCCAAGCCCTTCGATATTGAAGAGACCTTGGAACTCTTCAATGACTTAATGACGATGGACGATGAATCCGTCGATGACGGAGCGGACACCTAACCGCCGGCAACGCCACCCCATCCATTCTCGATTTTCTTGAAAAGGTACGGCCGCAATCCCATTGCAAGGATCGCAGCCGCACCGGAGACTGAACTTATCGTAGTCCGGAACCTTCTGGTTTCAGACGATTGGCAGAATTTCCGACAAGTTCAAAAACTGGTTCGAAGTCCACCGGACATGCGCAGGTCCATTCGATTCACGCCGTCATGCCACTTACACCGTTATTTTTATGTGAGGTTTCTTCTCACCAAGAGCTGCTAATCACGTCTTTGGTCCTATTCCGGACGGATTTATGATTCAGTCGGGAAGATGAACAAAACCTTAATGCGCAATTTGCGGCGGATTTATGCCGCTTGCCGCCGACCATTTGGACTCCGTGTCAGACAAAACCCGGATTAGATTCGGCTGGGAGGCTGCGTCGAAGCCTATTTCAGAACGGTTTCCACCAGCTTGGCCCAATAGCTTGCGCCGATGGGCAAAACGTGGTCATTGAACACAAACTTGGTGCTGTGGAGCGGATGGGTTTCCTTGTCCGAGAAGCCACCACCAAGTCGCATGAAACAGCCTGGGCGCTCATTCAGCATAAAGGAGAAATCCTCCGACGCCATGCTGGGCGGGTATTCCGGATAGATGTCGTCACTGCCGACGATTTCCTCGGCGACGGACAGCGCCAACTCGCTCTCCGCGTCGGCATTGATCAGCACCGGGTAAAGATGCTCATAGGTGAGCTCTGCCGTCGCGCCATGGGCAGCGGCGGTATTCTCGGCGATCCGCTTGATCAACGGCTCCAAAATCGTTTCGGAGTTTTCCGCGAAAGACCGGGCCGTGCCTTTGAGAACCGCCTCGTCGGCAATCACGTTCATGGCGTCGCCGGCGTGGAATTGTGTAACGCTGACCACCACGCCCTCAATCGGGTTGGTAATCCGGCTGGAAATAGTCTGCAGGGCGGTAACAATTTCCGCGCCCACCATGATCGGATCGACCCCCTGATGGGGCGCGGCGGCGTGACTGCCTTTACCGCGTACCACAATCGAGAACGATGCGGCGGACGCCATGGACGGCCCGGCGCGGACGCACATTTTCCCGGCTGGCATGTTGGGCCAATTGTGCATGCCGAAGATCGTATCCATGGGGAATTTGTCGAACAGCCCCTCCTCCACCATGACCCGCCCGCCGCCCGCCATTTCCTCGGCAGGTTGAAAAACGAAGTGCACGGTGCCGTTGAACTTTTTAGTGTCGGCCAAATACTTGGCCGCGCCCAGTAGCATAGTCGTGTGTCCGTCATGGCCGCAGGCGTGCATCTTACCCGGCACTTTGGACGCATAAGGCAGATTGGTCTGCTCCTCCATATCAAGCGCGTCCATATCGGCGCGGAGGCCAATGGCGGGCCCGTCACCGGTTGTCAGGGTCCCAATAACCCCGGTCTTGGCCATACCTTGATCGACCTCAATCCCGAAAGATCTGAGCTTTTCGGCGACAAAATCCGACGTCCTGGTTTCTTCGAAAGCGGTTTCCGGATGGGCATGAATGTCATGCCGCCACTCCGTCATTTCGCGGTGAAGCGCTTTGATTTCGTTGTAAACAGGCATGCTGAGACCTAATCATATCATCCGGCCCGCGGCAACAACGTCGATGTGTGCGGTTTCGAGACCTGCCATGCGCCCTACAGGGTTGACTTGGAGACGAAATCAGCCAACTCTCCCCTTGAACCAAGAGGAGTAACGCGAATTCGACCCCATATGGGCGAATATCGAGGTTCTAAATGATTGAGACCATCGTTGACCCTGGGCCGGACGCGATCACGGCGGACTCCCTGGACCCCTTCCTGGATTTTGAAGCGGAGATAGAAAGGCTGCGCAAAGAGAAAAACGCGGTGATTCTGGCTCACTATTACCAGGCCCCGGAAATCCAGGAGATTGCCGACTTCGTGGGTGATTCACTTGACCTGTCCCGCAAGGCCGCCAACACGGACGCGGACATGATCGCCTTTTGCGGCGTCAAATTCATGGGCGAATGCGCCAAAATCCTGAGCCCGGACAAAACCGTGGTTATTCCCGACAAAGAAGCCGGCTGTTCACTGGAAGATTCATGCCAGCCGGAAGAATTCCTGAAACTCCGCGAAAAATACCCGGATCACACGGCGATCACCTATGTGAATTGCTCGGCCGAGATCAAGGCGCTGTCCGACATTATTGTCACGTCATCCAACGCCGAAAGCATTTTGGGCCAGCTGCCCGCGGAAGAGAAAGTGCTGTTTGCGCCGGACCGGCACCTGGGCGCCTACCTTGCCAAGAAAACCGGCCGGGATATGCAGCTTTGGCCGGGCACTTGTATCGTCCACGAACAGTTTAACGAGCGGGAATTGGTAAAACTCAAGGTCCGCCACCCGGCGGCCAAGATCGCCGCCCACCCGGAATGCCCGGACGTGATCCTGAACCACGCAGATCATGTCGGTTCGACCCGGTCGATCTTGGACTTTGTCACCAACGACAATGCGCCGGAATTCATCGTCGCGACGGAGCAACACATCATCCACCAGATGGAAAAAGCCGCGCCGGATAAGGTTTTCATGGCTGCACCGGGCGCCGACGGCACCTGCGATTGCGCCAATTGCCCCTTCATGGCCAAGAACTCACTTGAAAAGCTCTATCTGGCCATGCTGAACGAAGCCCCCCGTGTGGAAATACCCGAAGATCTGCGGATCAAAGCGCTGATACCGCTACAGCGGATGCTGGATATGTCCCCCTCAGCCCCCCGGCAGGAAAAAAATGCTGCCTGACGGTCTCGATCCCGACGCTCTCGACAAATTGCTGGACGCCGCCATCGCCGAAGACATCGGCAAGGGGGATTTAACCTCCAACGCGGTGATCCCTAAGGGCGTGCGCTTTACCGGCGTGATGTCGGCCCGCGAAGAGATGGTCTGTGCCGGCCTGCCCATCGCCGGCATGATCTTTGATAAATTCTCCAAGGACATCATCTGGACGCCGCGGGCAAAGGACGGCGACAAAGTCCCGGCCGGCACGGTTTTAGCGGATTTGGAAGGTCCTGCGGTTGATCTTTTGACCGCGGAACGCACCGCAATCAATACGCTGCAGCACCTGTCCGGCATTGCCACCCTTACCCGCCAGTATGTGGACGCGATCAAGGGAACCAGCGCTATCCTACTAGATACGCGGAAAACCATTCCTGGCCTGCGTGATCTCGCCAAATACGCCACCCGCATGGGCGGGGCGACCAATCACCGCATGCGCTTGGATGACGGGGTCTTGATCAAAGACAACCATATCGCCGTCGCTGGCGGGGTCGCCGAAGCGATCCGCCTGGCCAAGGAAGCCGGTCTCAAGGATGTCGAGGTGGAATGCGACACCTTGGAACAGGTGGATATCGCCGTTGAAGCCGGGGCGGACAGTATACTTCTCGACAATATGAATACCGAGCAGCAGGCCGAAGCCGTGCGGCGGATCAATGGCCGGGTGCCGACCGAAGCCTCCGGCGACATCAATCTAGAGACCATACGAGCCATCGCCGAGACTGGCGTTACCTACATGTCGGTCGGTCGGCTCACTCATTCCGCCCGCGCGGTGAATATCGGGCTCGACTGGTCCCAAGCGTAAGCGCCCATGGCGGGCGAGAAATCCTTCCGGCGGCTACGGATGGGCCTCTCCACGATCCTCGGACTTCGCCCTCAGGGCTTCTTTATCCCGTACCGCCATGCGGATAGCGCCACCCCCTTCGGCGGCTATAAAGAAATCGAAAAAAAATTCAATAAATCAAATAGTTATTTTGCCGAATTTATAAGTAAGTTTGATAAATTTTCGGCTGAGTTTGAGGCCATTGGGCCAGATACGCCGCCTGAGCCCCGCTGGCACCAGGATTGGTTTCCGCCCCTGGATGCGGCCGCCACCTACACCATGGTCCGCGACCAAAAGCCGGCCCGAATTGTCGAGGTGGGTTCCGGCCATTCCACCCGGTTCATGGCCCGCGCGGTCCGCGACGGCGGGCTCGACACCAAGATCACCGCCATTGATCCGGCGCCCCGCGCCACCATCACTGGCCTACCCATCGAAATCATCAACGCCACCGCCCAGACGGTGGATATGGTCGTGTTCGAGGCGCTGCAAGCCGGCGACATCCTGTTTATCGATTCCAGCCATATCCTGATGCCCGGCACGGACGTGGATTTCCTGTTTAACCGGGTGCTGCCCGCCCTGCCCGCGGGCGTTCTCGTCCACATCCACGATATCTTTTTGCCGGACGACTATCCGGAAAGCTGGACTTGGCGCGGCTACAACGAGCAGCAGGCGGCGGCGCCCCTGATTCATACGGGCGGCTATGAGCTGTTGTTCTCCTCTCAGTACGCCCGCACCCGGCTCACCGATGCAATTGCCCGGTCCCCAGTGGCGACCCTGCCCATGAGTAAAGACGCCATCGACACCAGTCTCTGGCTCAAAAAAAAGCGATAATTTGGAGAGATTAGCGGCTTTCGACGTAACCCGGCGCGGTGGACGCGCGGGTCAGGATATAGGCCGCCGCCGGCGCCATCACCGCGAACATAATTGTCGGCAGCACCCAATCCCGGGCGACGAAGAAGACCACGAAGGCCAGGCTGGCGCTCATCATGGACACGGCCAAAACCTTGGCCTTTCTAGGGATCACGCGGTAGTTGTCCCAGTTCCGGACGACCGGCCCGAAATGTTTATGGCCATAAAGCCAGGCGTGGAACTTCCGGGATGAACGAGCGAAGGCCCAGGCCGCCATGAGCAGGAATACCGTGGTCGGCAGTCCCGGCGTAAAGGCGCCGATGGCCCCTATCACCACACAGAGCCAGCCGAACACAATCAGCACCGGCCGCAGATACGGCTTGGCTTCCGGCACCGGACAGCCGTCATAATGGGTGGGATTAAATGGCCGTTCGCTCATACTCTTAAAATGGGGCAAAAGCGGCGGATTACAACAAACAATTTTAAGCGGCAGATTTGCTTATGATTCATAGCTCTTTTTGGCTTTTTCGACCGTGCGCGCACCATCGGGCGTCTTTTGCGCCCAGGCCCACCAATCATCCTGCACTTTAAAGTTTGAATATGCCGGATTCTGCAGCACCAGCAGGCGGTAGACGGCCTCAATTTGCGGGTTTTCGATCTCCTCGGCGCTGAGCGAGCGGATGGTGATGCCGTCGGTTGCTTCGCGCCCCTTGTGCTTGCCGTGGGTCCAGTTCATATCGTCGAACAGGATCCAAGCCTTGTCGTGCAGCAGCTTATCCGCCAGGAAAAAGGCGAATCCGTCGATGGTCCAGTTCTTCGGCCCATCAATGAAGCAGAAGTCATAACAAGGCGCGCACACGCTGTTCTCGCTCTGCGCTTCTATCTTTTTCTTCAGGAACCAGTTGTAGGAGTTCTTCTCCCGGTGGATCGTGACGTATTTCTCCAGCCCGGCCTTCAGCAAAAACATTTCAAGGTTCGGCTGTCGGTCGGCTGCGCTTAGCAGATCGACGCTGTCGATGCTCCCCCGGCCCAGCTCATCCAACGCCGCGGCAAGGTACAAGGTCGAGACGCCGTGGGCATGGCCCAGCTCCAGAATGGCTTCGGGCTTTTCGTTGAGGACGTGGTGGTAAAGCTCCCAGCCCTCGTCCACACCCAGATAGGGCGTGTCGCCCAAGACCTCGCGCACCGCGTCGAACTTCATGGCGCGGACCGGTTACTTGTAAGGATCGGCCGCGTCCCGCAAACCGTCGCCGAAGAAGTTAAAGGCGAGAACGGTGATAATGACGGGAACCGCCGGCAGCAGAAGCCAGGGATAGAGCGCCACCGCTTCCGGGTTCTGCGCCTCGACCAGCAGCACGCCCCAGCTGGTGATCGGCGGACGCAGACCCAGGCCCAGGAAACTCAGCGCAGTCTCCGCCAAGATCATCGAGGGGATGGATAGCGTCGCCGACGCAATCAGGTGGCTCATGAAGTTGGGCAGCAGATGCCGGTAGATCACCCGGCGTGGGGGCGCACCCATCAAGGTGGCGGCGGTACAAAAATCCTCTTCCCGAAGAGACAAAAGCTTTGACCGCACCGCGCGCGCGAGGCCCGGCCAATCCACCAGCGCCAGGATGATGGTCAGGCCGAAGAAGGCGGCGATGGGGCTCCAGCTCACCGGCAGCGCCGCCGACAGGCCCATCCACAGAGGCAATTCGGGGATAGAGCGCAATATTTCGATTGCCCGCTGGGACAGGTTGTCCACCCAGCCGCCGAAATAGCCCGCCGCGCCGCCGATGGAGATTCCGAGCAGGAAACTGAGCGTGATGCCGATCAGGCCGATCGTCAGAGAAATCCGGGTGCCGTAGATCACGCGTGAGAAAATATCCCGGCCCAACCTGTCCGTGCCCATGAAGAAGAAGTTGCCGTCCTTGGCCGGACACACCAGGTGCGCCGTGGTCTTGAACAGGCCCCAGAACTCGTACTCGTCACCACTGCAGAAAAAACGCAATTGATGAATCTGCGATCTATTTTCCGTATACTCCCGGCGCAGTGTTTCCATGTTCAGCCGATAATTCTGGCCATAGACGAAAGGTCCCTTGAATTCGCCCTCATGGAAGAAATGCACCACCTGCGGGGGCGCGAAGATGAAGTTCGCGTTCCGGGTCTGCAGGTTATAGGGCGCCAGGAACTCCGAGATTAGCACCGAGAAATAGAAGATCGCCAAAATGGCCCCGGACCAAACGGCCAGTTTGTGACGCTTCAACCGCCACCACATCATTTTCCACTGGGACGCCAGATAGAATTTTTCCTGCTCCGGCGTCAGCTCCTCCGCCTCGAACGGATCGAAAGGCTCTTGGGAGACGTAATGTTCCAACCGCTCACTCATTTCGCCGCCCCCCCGGTCAACCGGATGCGCGGATCAAGCACCGCCAGCAACAGGTCCGAGACAAACATGCCCACCACCGTCAGCAGCGAGACAAACAACAGGAACGAGCCCGCCAGGAATGTGTCCTGGCTCTGCAGGGCTTCCAGCAAAATGGGCCCCGTCGTCGGCAAGTCCAAAATTACCGCGATGATGACCGAGCCCGACACCACTTGGGGCAACAGATTGCCGATATCGGCGATGAACGGGTTCAGCGCCATGCGCAGCGGATATTTGATTAACAGGCGGCCGTTGGGCAGGCCCTTGGCCCGCGCGGTCACCACGTATTGTTTGTTCAGCTCGTCCAGTAGATTGGCGCGGAGCCGGCGGATCATGCCAGCCGTACCGGACGTGCCAATCACGATCACTGGCACGATCAAGTGCTCCATCACCGAGACGATCTTGTCCCAGGACCATGGCTGGTTCTCAAACACCGGGTCCATGAGCCCGCCCATGGAGATGCCAAAAAATTTCTTCGCCAGAAACATCAGGATCAGCGCCAGCAAGAAGTTCGGCGTCGCCAAACCGATAAACCCGACAAAGGTGAGTCCGTGGTCTCCCCAACTATACTGATGGGTCGCGGAATATACGCCGATGGGAAACGCCACCAGATAGATGAAAATGATGACGCTGGCATTCAGGATTACCGCGAAAACAAACACCTCGCCGATAATGTCGCCTACGGGCAGGTCATGCTCCATGGAGCGGCCGAAATCCCCCTGCAGCACCCCGCCGATCCATAGGAAGTACTGCTTCCACATGGGCTCATCCAGGTAGAACTGTTCTTTCAGGTAGGCAATTTTCTGCGGGTCGGCCGCCTCCCCTTGGGCTTCAAGTTCGGCAACCATGGTGGTGATAAAGTCGCCTTCTGGCAATTGGATCACCACAAAGACCAGCGCACTGACCACGAACAGGGTCAGGATCATCACAAAGATGCGGCGGGCAAAATAATCGAGCATGGGGCTTAGTTCAGTTCTTTCTTATCGGTTTTATCGAACCAGAAGGTGTCGGGCCGGTAGATGCCGAAATGTGCACCCGGATCCCAGTTGTAGATCGCTTTCTCCGGCACATTGCGAATTTCTTTGTTGACCAGGATGACTTGCGGCACGCTGGAGATAATACCGATACTGAATACGTTGTCCGTATACAGATCGAGAATTTCGCGCCAGATGCGGCTTTTCTCATCCCCGTCCTTGGCTTGGCGCCAGGCCCGATTGAGGTCCAACAAACGTTTTGGCACTTCCATGTCTACGGGCTCACCGGATTTACCTCGGGTCTCCCGATACTGGCCCCAAGCCGGCCATTGCAATTGCTGCTGGGATGTCGGCGCAAATTCAACCGGCGCACTTTCGGGCGTCGGAATACCGTTCTCAATTCCCGACCAAAGTGAGAGCTGCACGGCGCCGCTGAAAATACGATTCCGCATGATTTCCCGATGCAGGGGCTTGGAATGAATTTTGATACCCACTTTGCCCCAAGTGTCTCCAACTAGCTCCAGAATATCAGCCGGCTCCGAGGCCTCGGTTGAAAACACGATTGTCACCTCAAGCGGCCGCCCACTGGGCATCAGACGGATGCCGTCCTCGTTGCGCTTGTCCAGGCCCAGCTTGTCCAAGAGCTCGTTCGCTCTTTTGGGGTCATACTTGATCCAACGGTCTGCAATCTTTTGATCATACAAACGGCTGCCCATCAGGACCGAATTGTTCGCGAGATTTCCCAGGCCGTAATAAAACACCTGATTGATTTCGTGCCGGTCGATAGCCAGAGACAAGGCTTGGCGGAACTCTCTCTTGCGCAGCAATGCCCGCCATTCAGGATCGGTTGCGGTGAGGTTAGGATAAATCGCCCAACGCGCGCCTTTTGCCGGCGCCCATAACTTGGTGGAATAGCCGAACTCTTTCTCCGACTTTTTCAATAACGTGTAGTTGTTAAAACTCAGCCCTCGCGCCTGCAGATCGGTTTCGCCGGAGCCGGCTTTCAAAGCAATAAGCTTGGAACTGGTGACGTTGATTTTCACATCGTCGATGTATGGTAACTGTCGGCCGTTGGAATCAACCCGATGGTAAAAGGGATTACGCTCGAAACTGAAGCGCTTGGCCGGCGGGCGTGTGCGCAACACCCATGGCTGCAAGCTCGGCAGATCGGGGTTTTCGTTCTTGTACTGCTGGCCTTGAAGATAATGAAGCGCCATCCAGTTGCGCTTTTTATGTTCCTTCACCTGGGCCTTTAACGTTTCCATCGGCGTGTATTTAGCATGGAACTTCTTCAGGTAGTGGGCCGGGCGATAGATATAGAGCGGTCGGGCGCCCGCCAATCTGGGGGCGAAGAACGGGTTGGGCTTGTGCCAGGTATAGCGAACCGTGGTTTCGTCCAGCACCTCGAACATTGGGGGTTTGCCGTCAACCAGCATGGCGAGCGGTAGGCTCTCGTTCCGCACTTGGTCCGAGTTCGCCACGTCCTCGAAATAATAGCGGAAGTCCTCGGCGGTGAACGGATGTCCATCCGACCAGCGGTGACCTTTGCGGAGGTGGAGGGTGAATATGCGGCTTTCCTCGACCTCGAATTTTTCCAGGATATCCGGAACGATATTGAACCCTCTGTCATAGCCGATAAGCCGGGAATACCCGTAAACCACCATTTGCCGCGTGTCTTTCTTCCGGCCCATCAGCAGCCGCAGACTGCCGCCATGCGCACCGCCTTTCAGCCCCTCCTCCACCAGATCGACCACCGATGGACGGAGTGGTAGCCGATCCCTCACCGGCGGCAGTTTCCCCGCCTCCACGGCATTCTTGAGGCTTGGCGTTTCCACAAACGAGGCAGGCACATCGGCGGCCATCGCCGAACCGAAAGAGGCCAGCAACAAAACAACCGAGATGCAAAGTCTTATAGTCATGAAGCCTTCCTATATTCCTCGGCGGAACAGCCGATCCGGACAAAATGCTGGTCCGATACCTCGACCAATTGGGCCGTCTCCCCTTCCTTAAGTGTGTACGGCTCTGGCCAGGCAGCAGGTTCAGAGCTCTTACCTTCCATCAGCGCGGTCAGATCAAGCCGCTGATCCGGGTCGGGATACGGCACCGCTGACAAAAGCGCCTGGGTATAGGGGTGACGCGGATTCTCGAACAGAATTTCACGGGGGGCGATTTCCACCAAACGTCCCGCGCACATCACGGCGATATGGTCGGACACATAGTCCACCACCGCCAGATTGTGAGAGACGAACAAATAGGTGAGACCCAATTCTTGCTGGAGGTCTTTCATCAGATTGAGAATTTGCGCCTGAACAGACACATCCAATGCCGACACAGGCTCATCACAGAGCAACAGGTCGGGCTTCAATGCCAACGACCGCGCGATACTGATCCGCTGGCGTTGCCCACCTGAGAAACTGTGGGGATATCGGTTCAGGAACCGGGGATCGAGACCGACCAAATTCATCAGTTCCTTCACCATCTCGGTGCGATAGGTGTCATCACCAACCTGATGAATATCAAGCGGCTCGCTGATAATATCATAGACCGTCATGCGCGGGTTAAGCGCACCGAATGGGTCCTGAAAAACGTATTGATACTTGGTGCGGTACGGAATGAGATCCTTGCCGTGAAGGCCGGTCAAATCGACTTCCCGACCGTGATCATTGAACACCACCTGCCCACTGTCCGGGCTCAGGGCGCGCATAATGATCTTGCTCAGCGTCGTCTTGCCGCAGCCGCTTTCACCCACCAAACCCAATGTCTGACCGCGTTTAATTTCAAAGCTGACATCATCGACCGCCTTCACCATCGAATGACTCGTGCCCATAATGCCGCTCTTCCGGATATTGTATGACTTGCTGATGTTGCGGACGCTCAGGATCGGCTTGTCATCATCCACCGCTGTCGCCGGCTTTTCCTTGGCGGCCAGCAAGTGGCCTGTCGTGGTTTTGATCTCGCGGATAGGCACCAACCGCTCCCCCGGCTTCATGTCAAAGTGCGGCACCGCGCGCAACAGGGACTGCAGATAGGGATGGGCGGGGTTGCGGAAAATATCGTCGAGCGTCCCCGACTCCATTACGCTGCCGTTGTACATGACCACAACCTCGTCAGCGACGTTGGCCACCACCCCGAGATCATGGGTGATGATCAGCACAGCCATTTGTAGATCGGACTGCAGGTCGTCAATCAGTTTCAGGATTTGCGCCTGGATGGTCACATCGAGGGCTGTCGTCGGCTCGTCCGCGATGAGAAGCGAGGGCCGGCACACCAGCGCCATGGCGATCATCGCCCGTTGACGCAATCCGCCAGAGAGTTCGAACGGATACGTGACCAGCGCTTTCTTGGGATCGGGAAATCCGACCACGCGCAGCATCTCCTCCACTGCGTCCAGAGCGGCGCCCTTGGAGACGTCCGAATGCAGCCGCATGGCTTCTGAAATTTGATTGCCAATGGTATGGAGCGGCGACAGAGACGTCATCGGCTCCTGGAAAATCATCGAAATATTGCCGCCGCGAATGGATTGAATTTGTTTGCCGTCCCTCGGCAAAGCGGCGATATCGATGGGCGCCGCGTCAGTCTTGGGATCATCAAATAGAATTTTACCAGAGGTGATGCTCGCGACCTTCGGCAGAATGCCCATAATCGCCTGAGCGATGGTTGATTTGCCCGAGCCGGACTCGCCTAACACCGCAACGGTCGAAGCGGGCCTGACCCGCAACGACACGCCGTTGACAGCGCGCACCACGCCAGACTGCACGCGGAACTCTATGCCGAGATTACTGATGTTCAGTAGATCGCTCATTCCGGCGCCATCGCCTCTTCCTCGGAGACAATGCCCAGCGCCGCAAGATTGCTGAGGGTCGTCCGATTGAGCTCAAGCTTATTGCGCCGCGCCGCGTCAAAGCAGCTACGTGTAATCTCCTCGAATCCGTCAACGGAAGATTCGAGTCTCAATGTCTTCCCTGCCCCTCTAAGGCGTAATTGCATCCACCCGTTAGAACCGCTTCTCCACGTGGTAAAGTAGGAGAGATCAAACTCCGCCAACCCTTCCCATGGAACGGCCTGTTCTTGCAGTGACTTTAGCGTGATTTCACCGTCACTGACGGTGACGGCGGTCACATGCCGGAGAATTGTCCGCGCCAAAAGCACGGCGAAGACAAGCGCTGCAAAGGCCACAAGATACAGCGCGCCGGTCAACGGCAATCCGAGGGCAAAGGGCGACAAACAAAGCACCACCCCGCCGATGGACCGGATATAGTCACCCCGAATAGAGGAAAACGGATACGCGTATTTCGCTGTCATCGTTAATTTTCGTCCGATTTCCGTGCCTTAAATTTCCAAAACTTCGCCGTCATCGGCTTGCAGCAGGGCGTATTGCTCCTGCGGATCCCTGGATTCCAACTTGCGGAACAAGAATTTGCAGCCGTGGCTGAGTTGATAGTTATGATTATTAATAGAGATGGGTTGTTTCAGAGATTCTACAATACGCGTGGCGAGGCGCTTTGCGCCGCCGTCTTCCTGCGCCGGCGTAAAGACGATGGCGAACTTAAATTCACCGATCCGCGCCGCCATATCTGTTTCCCGAATACAGTCATGGATACGACTACCGATCTCACGTAGAACGTCTTTTTGCTCATCGGTCTCGATCGAGCCATGGGTGCCGTAGTCTTCGGCTATATCAAACCACAACAAACCCGACTTCTCGCCGAACCGTTTGTCCCGGGCGATGGTCTGGCGGATATGATCGACGAACAATCGCTGATCGGGAAGATTGGTAATAGCGTCATGGATCGTCGCCGCATCACTAAGATCACGAGTCGTCCGCTCCAGCCGCTCCGCCACAGATCGGGTCAGACGGATACTGGTTTCCGTATCCTCGGCGATCACCTTGAAGAAAATATCCTTGGCGATAGCCATCACTGTAAGATCGGTCGCGGCTTTGATCGTTGCGGTTCGAGGCGCCTCACACAGCAGAGCCAGTTCACCGTACAAGTCGTTGCGCTTCATGGTGACCAGATGCCGGGTTCCCTCCGACAGCTCCAGAAGAACATCCGCCTCGCCATCGATTACCACATAGGCGTTGTCGCCGACTTCACCCTGACGGAAAACGACCTCGCCGGAGGGGTAGTTATAGCGCTCACTGGCGAAGGCCAGCATCTTGAGCTTGGACCGGTCCATGCCGGCAAACAGCGGAATGGACGCCAGGACATCGATTTCTTCGCCGAATCCACCGCCGATGTCAGAGCCGGAATCATCTGAAGACTCGCCGTTTGACGCAACCGGCGCGGATTCGCCCTGACCTGAAACTTTACCGCCTTCGATCTTGAAGACATGATCGAAACTCCGGTCCAGCGCGGTTTCGCTCGGCACCAGCATAAAGCTCCGCCCTTCCTGGGCCTCGATCACATTGCCGACGATCCGGTTTTGAGATTCCGAATCGAGACTCGATAAGGCCTCGTTCAGGATGAACAGGTCCGGCTGCTTCATCAGGCTTCGCGCGACCGCCAATTTCTGCCTTTGGATTGGGGACAACCGGGAACCGCCGATGCCCACGTCAAATTCCAGCCCGCGGCGAATGACCTCGGTCCTGATGCCGACATCCTGCACCACCTTCAGCAATTCTTCGCCGACCATATCCGAGCTTTCCGCACGCTCGCTGGCGATCTTGCCGAACAAGATGTTGTCCTGGATGGAGGCGGCGGCGTTGTAGCTGCCGGCCTCGAAGAATTCTATGGACTCTCGCAGTACTTCGGGAAGATTTTCCGCGAACACCTTACGCGCTTCCAGAATTCTCTCTCTAAAGTCGTCATCGACCAAACCCAAATGGTGCCGCGCCGGGATTAATTTAAACGGCAGCTCGACCAAGGCGGCGCGGTCTTCTTCGGAGGCGTTGTCCAGCCCATCCATGGACAGGCGCTTCAGGATCGCTTGGAACTCAGGCAGATCGTCCGAACTGATGAAACTGAACCGCTCCCAGAACTCATGATCCGGCGGCAGGCCTTGGAACAAGTCGACCATGATCTCCGCCAGCCGCTGGCCTTTGAGAATAAATTCTTCCCGCATCCCGACCTGATCGAGGACGCTCATCGCGTAAGCGTTTTCACCCAGGTTCTCGATTTCAAATGCTTCACCAACCGGCGTGCCAAACAGGATATTTTTGGCGACCGACGCATTGTTGTTGTAGGTCTGGGCGTCAAAGGACTCGACGAAATCAGCCAGATGGCGCTCATCCAAATTCTTTCGCATCATTTCCCGGGCTCGCAGAAGATTCTGCGCCAAGTCGGGCTGCGCCTGCGGATCGATCCGCTGCCGGAGTCCGATCTGATAGACGTCCGACTCCAGGTCCACCACACCGAGAGTGTGGATCACCTTCTCTACCAATTCGTCTTCAGATTTTACGCCGACCGTATCCCAATCCACCCAGTCGGCATTAGGATCATAGTCCAGATTGCCGGATCCTCGGGCTTCCGCGATTACCTTAACACGCTCCGCCTTCATCGCATCATCGTACTCAGGCTCCCGTACGGGCCTGTGCTTCAATCCGTAAAGCAAGTTGTCTTTGAACGACCCGGAGAAAATATAAGGCGACTGACCGGCATAGGCGATCTTTCGTCCGGTCACCGCTTCCGGCATCTTGGCGAAATCGTCCTCGCCGATTGTGATCTTGCCCCCGGACGGGCTGAGCAAGCGCGCCATCAATTGGGCAAACTCGACCTTGCCTCCACCGGGCGGCCCTACCAACGCGAAATGCCCTGGCAGGTTCACGGTCATGGAGGCGCCATCGATGATCCTCAACCCGTCATCTTCGGTGAAGCTGACATTGGAGGCCGATAACGGTCCCTCCAGTTTGGGCAGCACTTCTGCCTCTTCGGTCAGCTTTTCCTCTTCAAGAAGGTCACCGGTTTCGAACTTTTCTATAAGTTGTTCATACTTGATACGTGCATCTTCGAGACGTTGATAGTAGCCCAGGAGCATCTTCCACGGCGCGGAGACGTCCTTGTAAGCGCCCAGCACGGCAATCAATGAACCGATGGACATATCACCGCGGATCACCAGCCACCCGCCGATGGAGTAAAAGAAGAACGGCGTCAGCAGCGCTAAAAAGTTGTTCACAAACTTGATGAAGAATTTCTTCTTATAAATCTCGTAGCGAATGTCATAAATTCGTCCAAGACGGCTCGAGAAGTCGGTCAGTTCATACTGTGAGGTGTCATTGGCATGAATTTCGTGCGCGCCTGTGACCGCTTCGCCGATCCGCTCTGACAAGCGCCGCACCTCCTGGACCCGCCGTTTACCCAGCTGGTTGACCTGCCGCTGAAGTTTAGGAATCAGCCACGCCTGAACCGGATAAAGCGCTATCGCCGCCAGTCCCAGCTTCCAGTCCTGCACGAACATGAAAACCATCAGCGTAATGAGCAAACCACCCTGATAGCTGGGCAGATTGATCGCATCACCAAAAAAACCGCCCAAGGGCTCGGTTTCCAGAGTGACCATGGAAACTACTTCGCCTTGAGAGGTCCGCCGGAAATGAGGCAGCGGGAACCGTAGTACCCGTTCCAGCAACTGATAGCGAATACGGCGGAGCAATCTTTCGCCCGTTGCCCCACGATAGACGTTCAAAAAATACTTAAAGCCGCCGTTGATGAAGACCAAGGCCAGAAAAAGAAAACAGAGAACGAACAAAAATTCGAGCTGCGTTAAATTGAGGCCGCAGCCCTCAAACGGGCCACAGTACTCAATCGGGAACTTGAGGCCCTTTTCCTCGCCCTTGATCGCCTTATCAACGATCTGCTTCGGCAGGTCCAACGAAAAGAAATAAAAAGGAAGCGACAGAAGCGTCACAATTATAAGGACGATCTGATCCCTTTTACTAAATCTCAGGACAAACTGAAAAACGCCCCGTTCCATAATTGGAATTCCCCTAAAGAACTAAATAATATTTATATTTCAAATGGTTATACGGAATAGGGTTTTCCCGATTTTCAAGGACCAAACACTATAGGATTTGACCGGTGATTCCAATCACGGGAAAACCCTATAGTCCGGCCCATTTGGCCACCAATTCGGCGGTTTTAGAAGCGCCGTGCGTGTCGAGTTTAACCGCAGATTGCCCCTCACGATATTGCGTCTCTTCGATCATCTGAACCAGCGCTTCATCGGTCAGCCGGTCTTCCGGCATCTGCCGGATCAATCCGCGCTCTTCCAGCAGCCGGGCGCGGAGGGTTTGCTCCGTTTCGTTGCCGCCGGCATAGGGAATGGCGATGCCGATTGCTCCGGTCGCCAACACCTCCATCACCGTGTTGTAGCCGCCTTGGGAAATGGAAATCCGGCAGTTCTTTAACAGCGTCACGAAGTCTGGCCGGGCGCGCTCTACCACCACACCCGCCGGTGCTTGGGTCTGAATGTCGGTAAAGACATCTTCCGCCATGGAAAAGCCGGCCAGCAGCCGCCATGGGGCGTCGGCCAGATAGGTTTGAGGCCGCACCCGCAGAGCAGCTCGCAACAGCAATTCTCCCACCGCGCCGCTGCCAGACGAGACAATGACTTCCCCAGTTCCTTGGTCACCATCGCTCGCGGCAATCGCTTCATGCTCCACCACGTAGCCGGTATAGTGCAGCATGTCTTTGATGTCCTTGGCCCGCGCGAATGTTTTGTCGAACGGGATCAGGTCGGGATCGCCATGCACCAAAACATGGTCAAAATACTGCCGGGCGAGTTCCACCATTTCCTGGTCTCGCTCGGGACGTTTCTTCTCCACCAGGATATCGCGGACCGATGACACAACAACCGGCCGGTTGTCCCGGGCGCGCGACGCATCCAGAAGCGGCAGGAGCTCGAACCGAAGCTGCCGGCGGCCAAACGGATATAACTCTATGATGAGAACATCGGGCGACAACTTATTGAAAAGATTTAATAAAAAATCCCGGCGCACGGCTTTTTCCTGATCCGAGATCGGCGCACCGTCCTCCCCGACCAGCCCCGAGAACGTTCGATCCGCCGCCTTCACTGCGGGCAGTTGAACGAAAGACATGCCACTGTCATCAACCACCGGCACGGACTCTCCGCCCGACACCACGGTGACCTCAATCCCCTTTGCCGTCATGGCGCGCGCAAGGGTCGTCGCCCGTTTCAGGTGACCAATGCCCAACAGGTGCTGCACGTAAAATAGGACCTTGGGCTTAGTCATGATCCCGTCATATCAAGGTTGAGGCGATGAGGCGACGGATGACCTGTCTCATCCAGTGTGAAAATCTGGACACACCCATTCCGTAATTTTTCCGGTGGCTTGCCGAGCATGTTCCAATCCGCCGCCCACGCATAAACGGCTCGGATGACACCCTTGTGGCACACGGCGACGGTGTCTTCACCCGCCGCCGCGACTTCCGCCAGGAGCGGCCGGACACGCGTCTGCACCTCTCGCGGGCTTTCTCCGCCGGGCGCTTTAAAATCCAGACCCTTGGCTTCCAGCGCCGCCATCTCCTCGCCAAGCGTTGCCCGCAATTCGACAAGTGTGCGCCCTTCCCAGTCCCCCCACGCCATTTCCCCGAGCCGCTGGTCCGTCGGCGGACGAGCGCCCGACAAAATCTCTGCCGTTTCCAGCGCGCGTTCAAACGGGCTGCTGATCCAGCGATAGCCGGCCAATTCCTCCGGGATAGTCCAGCCAGCAACTTCACCCCGGCCGCCTTCATCCAAGGAAATATCGGTGTGCCCCTGGATGAGTCCTTTCCGGTTCCATTCGGTCGTCCCATGCCGGATGAGCGCCAAATAGGTCATGCCGCCACCGCCCGGATTTCCCGGTCAAGAATGGCTGCCGCCGTTTCCAGGCTGTGTTCGGCGGCGACTGTTTGTCGTGCCGCATCACTCATCTTTGGCAAATCATCCGGCTGTTCGATCAACTCCCGTACCGCCCTAGCAAAAGCGTCCGCGTCACCCACCGCCGCCAGCTTTCCGGTGATCCCATCCCGGACGATATCCGGTACGCCGTGGGTTCGGCCGGCAACCACGGGCAGGCCCCGGCTCTGCGCCTCCAACAGCGCCATGCCGTAGGCTTCATTGACGGCAGGCCAGACAAACAGATCAGCCCGGTCAAAAGCGGCATATAAATCTTTTGCCGATAACTCTCCCAAGAAGGTCACTGGCAGACCTGCGAACATCTCCTCAACAGATGGTCGTTCCGGACCATCTCCCGCGACCTCCAGGGCCCAGGCATCTTCGGGCAGCCGTTTCAGCGCCGCCGCCAACACCCCGTATGATTCCAATTTGTCACCCGACCTCATCATCGCGGCGGCAACCAACCGCACCGGCTTGTCGCTATTTTCCCGGCGATCCGGCACGGGTGGCATGTCATCTAAATCCAAGAACGGCTTCATCTGCACAAGTTTATCTGGCGTGGCGAGCAAAGGCTTAATGCATCCGGCATCCAGCGTATTCAGGCCAAAAACCCTGTCCGCCCGGCGGATTGCCGCCTCTGCCTGCCGGTGGTTTAAGTCCCACGGCCCCCCGGCGCGCTTCGGCGCATGGGACGCCTCGGCCACGACATAAGGAATGCCAAGTCGGTTGGCGACCGACGGGCCGATCCAATCCGGCGCCTTATAGTAAAGATGATACGTGAACCAAGCGTCGGGCCGGGCGGCCTCGCCGTTCTCGTACGCCGCGATCAAGGTCTCCGCGACGCTCTGCCCCAGTCCCATAATCTCCTGCTGGCGCACCGGATCACCGGCCGGTTCTCGACTTTGAAAGTCGCAGGCCAAATGCACATCGTGGCCGGAGAACTCTAGCGCCCGTATCAACAACCGCGCCATCCGCCGGTCCCCCGACGGCACATCTGACGTCGGCGGCTTCATCGGTGCGTAGAAAGCGATCCTCATGCAACTTTTTCAGAGGCAGAAGCGTTCGCGGCATGCTCGTCATTGGACAGACCAAACAACTTGTACAGCGTCTCGAAGCAGCCTTGAAACTCGAACTGATCCCGAATTCGCCTGATGCCCGCCTCCGCCAGAGACCGGCGCAAACTTGGGTCTTGAATCAATCGCGCCAGTGCATTCGAAAGTTTCTCTGCATCCTCTTGCTCCACGAGCAAGCCGCTGACCCCGTCCTCGATCAGTTCAGGGATGGCCGAGACTCTGGTGGAAACCACCGCCAGTCCCTGAGACTGCGCCTCCATCAGGACATTGGGCAGACCGTCCCGGTCGCCGTTGCCTGCCACCCGGCTGGCCAAGGCGAAAATGTCCGCCTCGCCATAGGCTCTTAAGACTTCGTCTTGGGACCGGGAGCCCAGCCAGTCGATGCGATCTTCCAGGTTCCACTGCTTGGCGATCCGTTTGAGCCTATCGATCTCTTTACCACCCCCCACATGTACGAACCGCCAGTTAAGATCGGTGGGCAGCAAAGCCAAGGCGGCCAGCAAGTTGGGATAGCCTTTTTTTTCCACGGCGCGGCCGACAGACAAAATGGTGACCGGATTGTCCGGATCGGAACCATCGCGTTCGACTATTTTCGCTTCGCGCGCCGGAAAACGGCTTAGATCGAGACCATGATAGGCCAGGTGAACCTTATCGTCATTGCCGGACAGCTCGGCTAGATACGCTTGGTTGGCCGCCGTGCAGGTGACCAGCCAGTCTAACTCCGCTAACTTTTCGGCAATCTCCCATTTCGGGGTCGTCCAAATATCAACCGCGTGCGCCGAACAACTCCATGGCAGGCCTGTGAGCAACGCCGCATAACGTGTCACCGACGCCGGGGTGTGTAGAAAGTGTGCGTGGAGACGCTCAATCTCGTTCGGCAATTCCGCCGCTAGAACCAACGCCTGACCGAAGCGGCGGATGCGATTTGGGGTGCGGTCTCTTTTGAAATCCCGCCACCAAGCTGAAAACGCCGTTCTGTAAGTCGGCCACTGACGCACCCGCCTCCAGGCGCGTAGGACCCGGCCGGCCTCCTGAAACAGATATTCCGGTAGATAACTCACCCGCGCCTTGATCTGATCATGCACCGGATGGGTTTTCTTATCGGTCGGGTGGCGAAGGGAGACGATCTCCACATCGAGACCTCTCCGTTCCAGCTCCAGGATTTCCTGAGCGATAAAAGTCTCGGAGAGGCGTGGATAGCCTTTGAGGACAATAACCGTGCGCATCCGCACAAAATAGTCGCTTAGAGAATTGTAATCACGAAGATATTTTGCGCACAACGGATAGCTCGCTGGGCAGTGACCGCGCCAAGTGACGGCTGGTCAAACGGTTGATACTGGGCAAACCGTCAAGCAATCCCGGCAAAACCACGTCCGATGGACGTTTCTGTTGGGTCAGTTGGCGCAGCGCCGTCGCCATGCGGGCCGGGTCCTTGCCGTCTTCAATTTGTAGCATGGAGACGAGTCCCAGCTCCTGCGCCCGCGCTGCCCGGATATACTGTTCCATGCGGGGCTTGGTGCGAGGCACGATGATCCCCGGTTTGTCAAAGGACAGTATTTCGCAGAACGTGTTGTAGCCGCCCATGGCGACAACGCCGACGGCGCCTTCCATCAAGTGTTCGATATGGGCGTCGAAAGTGATCGCCGTCACCCGGTCCAAGTCGTCGATCCTTTTGAGGAATCCTTCCTGATCTTCGGGTTGCATGAAAGGACCGAAAACCACCACTGCGCGATGGGGGATATTCCGGTCGGTCTCGTATGCCGAGAGGACCCAATCCACCATATCATCACCGTCACCACCCCCGCCTGCGGTAACCAGAATGTAGGGGTCCTCGCCGATGGATGTGGATAGGACGGATGACGCATCCGGCAATGAATAACGCAGATAGCCCGTATAGATCAATTTCCGTCGGACGGAGTCCGGCAGATTGACGCCCGACAACGGGTCATAAAACTGCGGCAGGCCATAGACCCACATTTCGTCATAGAGCTCCTGCAAAGCCGGCAACACGTTCTTGCGCTCCCACTCCGGCACCAACAATGCCGGCTCGTCCATCACATCTCGGAGGCCCAGCACCAGAGGCGTACCCCGGTCTTTCAGCATCTGTAACGTGTCGGCAACCTCACCTCGGAGGCCCAAAGGCTCCTTGTCCACGATGAAGATATCGGGATCGAAGACGTCGGCCGTGTGCTCGATGATCGAGCCGCGCAGCGCCATCGTCTGTTCGATATCCAGATGCAGATTCAGCGAGGTGTATTCGCCGTTACGCAGCTTGATGACGCCGGGCACCCGCACAAAATCCACGCGGGCACGAAAATCGAAGCTGCCGATAATGGGTGACCCGGAAAGGATCAGAACCGAGAGCTTATTGAACGCCCCTACCAGTGAATGGGCAATCGCCCGGCAACGGCGCAAGTGCCCGAGACCGAAACTGTCGTGGCTGTAAATCAGAACGCGGGCGTCGTCCCGTCCTGCACGCATACCCTGGTTCACTTCGGTTTCTCTCGTCTTTTCCTTGGAGGGCCCTTTGAGCCGGGCGGGACTATGACACGCCAAAGCCGTATGAGGAAGGGAAAAACCCACAAAGCCTGTAGTTATTCAGGGTCTTCTCCCGCCTCGCCGGCGGTTTGAGGAAAGACAAAGGCGCTACCAGGATCGATCCAAGCCCGCACCTCTCCCTTCGGGCTTGCCGGAAAAACGCCTGGCTTTCGGCAATGGAAATCCGGGATATCTGCCCCCTGCCCTTTGACCCTGAAGCGGATAAATGTATTTCGGCCAAGTGGGCGAGCGTTCAGGATTTCCACGGGCACGCCCTTATCTCCATCTTCCGAGAGCTTGATGCCATGAGGCCGAATGACCACATCAACCGTGCAGCTTTCACGACAAGCCGGCACGGGTAAATCGCCCAGGATCGTTTCTATTTTACCGCCTGCGGCGGATCCCTTTAGTTGATTCACCTGACCAAAGAAGGACGCCACGTACGGATGGACCGGCGCTGCATAAACCTCGTTCGGCGTGCCTTCCTGCAACACCGCGCCATGAGGGCCCATGACCATGATTCGATCCGCCATGAACATGGCCTCATCCGGATTATGGGTTACCATCAGCGTCGCCACACCGGCCGTTTTCAAAATGCCCAACGTCTCTTCCCGGATTTGAATCCGCATACTCTGATCAAGGCCCGAGAACGGCTCATCCAACAGCATGACTGCCGGCCGGGGCGCCAGAGCTCTCGCCAGCGCCACACGCTGCTGTTGCCCGCCGGAAAGCGTATGGGGATAGGCATCCGCGTAGTCCTGCATAGTGACTTGTTGCAGCACTTCTTCGATCCGCAACTGTTTCTCGGCTGCCGATAAATGCGATATGCCGAACGCTACGTTGTCAGCCACATTGAGGTGAGGAAACAGGGCAAAATCCTGAAACATCAGGCCGACGCCGCGTTGTTCCGGCGGGACGGAAAATTCGGCAGACGCCACCAACCGGTCGGAAAATCTGATCTCCCCTTTTTGCAGACTTTCCAATCCGGCCGCCAGCCGCAGCAGAGTTGTCTTGCCGCATCCGGATGGTCCCAACAGACACGCGATGTCGCCGGACGGCACCGAAATCGACAGATCGTCGAAGATGCGGTGCCCGCCGTATGCGTGTGAAACATTTTCGATGTAGAGACCCATCAGATCATTCCTTCGGCGGCGTCATCCCGACCATAGACGGCCCGGTTCATGGCTAGGCTCAGAAAGATCACGGGAATAATACCTACGGCGACAATTGCCAATGCCGCAGGGGCCGCCTGCTCGAATTGTTCTGCCGAGGCGAACTGGTGAACTTGGGTTGCCAAGGTCTCAAAATTAAAGGGCCGCATGACTGTGGTCATCGGCAGTTCTTTCATCCCATCGACAAAAACCAAGATCGCGGCGGTCAGCAGGCTGGCCCGGATAATGGGGAGATGAACCTTTATCAGCGCCTGACCGGGCGTTGCGCCAAGCGCCCGGGCCGCGCCGTCGATATTTGCTGTGATCCGGCCCAGGCTGGTTTCAACCGCACCCAACGAGAGGGCCAGAAACCGGACGACATAGGCAAAAGTCAGCGCGGCAATTGTCCCGCTGAGCAACAGCCCGCTGGAGATATCAAACGCGTCCCTTAAAAACCCGTCTAATTGGTTGTCAAACCAGGCCATGGGGATCAGAACGCCGATGGCAAGCACTGCGCCCGGCACCGCATACCCAACGCTGGCAAACCGGGTAACCACAACCAGAAAACGATGTCCGCGCAGGCGAATGCCGTAGGCCAGGAACACACCCACAGAAACCGCGAACAACGCCGCCAGACCGGAAAGCATTAGACTGTTCAATGCACTACCGGCAAAACCGCTTTCCAGCACTTCGTCGAAATGCACGTAGGAATCCGCGCCCAAGATCGACAACGGCAGGATGAAGCCCAGCCCCAGCGGCGCCAGGCAGGCGAGGATGGCCAGCATCCCCCAAAATGGGGACAGTTTCTTCCGGCCAGGCCGTTTGTAGCGGCGGGCGCTGTGGTGAAAGCGTTGTTTGCGCCGCGCATAGCGTTCGGCGAAGATCAATCCAATTACCACGGCCAGCATTAAAATGGCGATCTGCGCCGCGCCACCCACGTTATTCATGTTCAGCCAAACATCAAAGATGCCGAGGGTAAGAGTCTGCACGCCAAAGAAATCGACTGTGCCGAAATCGTTCAAGGTTTCCATCATAGCCAAGGAAACCCCGACGACGATCGATGGCCGAGCCAGGGGCACCGCCACCTGAATGAACTCCTGCCAGGGACTACGGCCCAGAGTCCGAGCGACTTCCAGCACACCGGCCGACTGTTCCAAAAATGCCGCGCGGGTCAGTAGGTAAACATACGGGTAGAGCACCAGAGACATCATAGCGATCGCGCCGCCCAACGACCGGATATCCGGAAACCAATAGTCATGGGGCGTGGTCCAGCCGAATACATCGCGCAGCACTCCCTGTACCGGTCCGGCGTATTCCAGAAGGTCGGTGTAGACAAACGCGATGACATAAGACGGCACCGCCAGGGGCAACAAAAGCGCCCACTCAAATATTCGGCGGCCGGGGAACTGGTACGTGCCGACCAGCCAGGCCGAGCCCACGCCGATCAAGGTCGTGCCGATGGCGACTCCCGCCATCAGCAACAGAGTTGTCCACATCAAGCGCGGCAAAACTGTGGACGCCAGATGACCCCAAATATTTTCCGCCGGAAATAGCGCAAGCCCGATGACCGTCAGCAACGGGACGGCAATGGCCAGAGCCACAAGGCTGGCCCCGAAGGTCCAGCCGTCGAACCTGCCGGCGCCAGCCGCCTCAGCTTTAAACCCGGCGTTGGGCGTAAGTGTTTGTGTCGTCGTCATCCGCCTCCCAGTGCGTCTGAATCGCAGAGAAACGGCCCCGCGTTCACGAGGCCGGCCTCAACGCTTGGATATCTTCGGCGAGTTAACCGTCGAAATTCACCCTATCCATAATTTTGGTCGCCGTCGCCCGATGCTTGGCGATAGTCTCCAAATTGATTTCACTCGGGGTAAAGCTGCCCCAGGATTTGACCATCGGATGCCAGGCGACGCCAGCCTTCACCGGATATTCGAAATTCTGTTCCGCGTACATTTTCTGCGCAAAGGAATCGCTTAGGAACTCAAGAAGCTTCCGGGCATTTTCCTTGTTCTTTCCATGCTTGGTAATCGCGGCGCCTGAAATGTTCACGTGGGTGCCCGTACCGTTCACCGTGGGAAACACGATCCGGACCGCATTGGCCCAGTCCTTTTGTTCGGGGTTCTTCTCGTTGGTCGCCATTTGTCCCATGTAATAGGTGTTGCCCAGGGACACATCGCACAGGCCTTCGTTGATGGCCTTCACCTGCGCCCGGTCATTGCCCTTGGGCTTACGCGCCAGATTGGCTTTCAGTTTGCGGACGAAGTCTTCAGCCGCCTGTTCCCCCTTTTCGGCCACCATGGCGGCGATCAAGGAGAGTGTATAATCGTGCTTGCCGGACCGGGTACAAACCTTGCCCTTAAACCGGGGGCTGGCGAGATCGGCATAAGTTTCGATCTCGCCATCTTTCACCCGATCCTTGGACGCATAGACAACCCGCGCCCGGGTTGTCAGCCCGTACCATAGTCCCTGCGGGTGACGGTATTGGGCCGGAATGTTTTTGTCGAGCACGGGTGAACTGACCGGCGCCAGAAGATCGGCCTTGGCGATGGCGCTCAACCGCGCGATATCGACAGTCAGCACGGCGTCTGCAGGGGTGTTACGCCCTTCTGCCTTTAGTCGTTCCAGCATCCCCTTCTGGGCAAACACCACATTGACCTTAATGCCGGTCTGCTTCGTGAATTCCTTCAGGAACTGGTTGATCAGGAACGGCTGCCGATAGGAATAAAGATTGACCACCTCGGCCGCCTGCGAGGCAACCGGCATTCCCAAGACCACGGCCACCAACCCGGCGGCCAAGTAAGAACGAAGTCGAGATTTATACGTTCGCATTTCAGTTTCCTGTACTAGTCCATAGTTTCGCAAATGAGAATTATTCTCAAATGATAGACAACCTCTATCACCTCAAATTTTTGTTTTCAATTGCTAATTATTCTTAATTGCAAATTTTCTTTCCTAATAGAAATACCCTTTGCGGAAAGTAACAGAGCCTAAATCTTACCATGTTCCGGTCAATCCGCCACTATCCTGTCGGCAGCGCCAGGATGCCCTAGTTTATTACGGACTTCATGGAACGTTAAATATCGGCTGATAAATTTCACGCAATTGAAGACCTTCGGATTGGAGCCTCACCCTCTCATGACCAGCCCATTCCTCTTGTTCATGCACATTCCAAAAGCTGCCGGCACGACCTTGCGGAGCATCCTCGATCTGCAGTATGGCCGGGAAAATGTCATCACTTACTACAATCAGCCAAATGTGCAACTTTTGGAGAACCTGGACTATTTGCTGATGGCCGGCCGGCACGACTACAAAGCGCTTGTCGGTCATTTTAACTTTGGCGTACATGAAAACCTGAGCCGTCCGAGCAGATACATCACGTTTATGCGTGAGCCAGTCTCACGGGCGATCTCAAGCTACTATGAAAATCTCAAAACCAATCTCAGTAATTTTTGTCGAGAAAACGGAACTCCCTGGACGCTGGATGAAGCGCTTTCAAATAAACCTCAGTTCTTTGCCAACCAACAGACAAAGCTGATCGGGGGATATCACAGCGATTACATTCTCTCAGAAACCGAATTCAAGATTGCCATTCAAAACCTGGAAGAAAAGTTCTTGTTTGCAGGAACGATTGAACTATTTGATGAGTCCCTCTTGCTTCTCTCCCGACAGGTTGGGTGGGACCCATGTTTATACCGACGGCAAAACGTCCGAAAACAAACTGAGTGGCTTTCCCCCGATACAATTGATGAGATGGCAAAACTCAATGAATTCGATATCCGGCTTTATAAGTTTGTGAACGATAAGTTGATGTTGGAAATTTTAGAAGCTGGAATGGCGTTAAGGGACGCTAAAACTGAACTTGAAAGCGCCCTAAAAAAAATAACTAACCCCAATAATCGAACGGTCGAAGAAGCTTTTTTTCCTGATCAACCACTCCCCATAATTGACGCATTTTTGCGGCAATGAACTTAGTTAAAATGCATTCAGAGGACAAATAATTCGCCTCGGGTTTATGGTGTCCAAGTTTCGCAATATTGGGCGAGCTGCGTCTTGTGCGGTAATCAAGATCGTGGATTCAGCCAGACTGGGAACATCGTCCGAGGAAAATATTTTTGGTTTGAGGTGCGGATAATACAGTCCTGCACGATCTGGATTGTCATCGATCAACCCTTCGAGAAAATCAAGATCTGAATCAAGGTGATAGGCCAACATAGGCAACATCTGACCGGCACCATATCCCCAAATTGGCTGCCCGTAATGACCAAGCATGTAAGAAAGGCTATCCATCCTCTGCCGAAAGAGGTTGTACAGAGTTATTACGTTATCAGCTCGAATTGGGTCCACAATTGGAGGGGAAACTTCTCGGTGAGCACCCTCTGATTTTCCGAAGGCTACGAGCAAAGTACCGCCCCAGTTCATATAATTTCGGGTGTGGTCAATGTATCTGCAGCCTAATTCGTCTATCAAGGCCAAAAAACTCGGCAGACTAAAGTTGTGATAATGTTCATGATAAACCTGATCAAACCGCAGATTTCGGATCATTGAGTCTGCATCAGGGACTTCCATAACAAAGAACGCATCGTTGGCCGCTACATCGACCAACCTTCGCAGCTCCGCCAATGGATCGTAGATATGCTCTAGATTATGCGTAGAAATGATAAGGTCGGGTGCGTCCGGAAGCGCCTCTCTGTAATCAATATTTTCAAGGTACTCGCCCAGCACCAGAATATCGGTTTCTGGAGGCTCCGCATGTGACCACATGGGATCAATTCCAACCCGCCGCTCACTCATCGATTCAAATTTTTTGAGCAAATAAAGGTCATTGCAGCCAATTTCCAGAACGCATCTAAACCGTCGATCTGATGAGACTCGGCGGACAAAGTTGATAAAGACCTCGCTGGCGTCATTTGATATGTGGGAAGCAGATGTCCGGTACACATTCTGGGGACCGTATAACATCGTTGGCGGCAAAGCGTTGAACAAAGCCATGTGACCACAGGAACTGCAAATTATAAGACGCTGATCAAACTGGACGGGAAACTCAACTTCAGTTGACGGCACATAAATGCCAGTTAACGGAAACCGTGGAAGTTCAACAATCACCTGCATCTCTCCCCCGCAACAGGGGCAATTCTCTTGATAACGAATGTCGGACTCGCAAATTTTCATGACTCGGCTCTAAGAATTTTGCACGTTAACTTTGATGAAAATATTTCAATTTTCTTTAGGATTTCATGTGATACTCCTATATTCAAATTAACAGAAGCGATAGAGTGCAGGTGCCAACGTGCAAAAACATGCACCAACCGTGGACAACAATGATTTTCCACGGATCCCTTCATCTGATGAGGAGCTATTGGTGGAGCGTCCCCGTAAAATTGTCGATAAATACAACATGGACGGCCACAAAATGCTGTGGCACCTGGATCGAGTGGCAGAGTGGCAATCAGGAAAGCGAATTGCGCCTCTCCATATTGATCTGGGCATCTCTACGGGATGCAACATGGCGTGCACCTATTGCTATGGCTTCCTGCAAGGTCGGTCCGGGTACGGCACCGACAAAAAGGGACGCTTTAATATGCCGCGAGAAGCGGTATTAAGGCTATTTTCCGACGCCAAAGAAACAGGCGTGCGCTCCATTGCACTCATCGGCGAAGGAGAAAACACGCTACATCCAGACCTGGATGAAATTGTTCAAGTCGCAAGAACACGAGACTTGGATTTGAGTTTGGCCACCAATGCGGTTCGCCTCGACAAATTTGATCCTGCCAATCTTCTTTCTGGTCTCAAGTGGCTTCGTGTCAATATCAGCGCCGCTACACCGGAGTCTTTTCAACAAATTCACCAGGTAAGCCAATTAGACCGGGTTTTAAGAAATGTGAGGGAACTCGTTGACGTTAAGAAGTCGGGCGGACACGATTGCACGATTGGCTTGCAAATGGTTGTAACCAAGGAAAATTTCAACGACATCGCTCCCCTCGCCAAATTGGGACAGGACCTCGGCGTCGATTATTTTGTCGTTAAATCTTGTTCAGATACATATGACGGCTTGTTAGACGCGCCGAGGGATGGGTACCAAAATATTCACGACATTTTACTGGAGGCTGAAAGTTACTCGACAGATACATACACGGTTTCCGTGAAGTGGCACAAAATCACGAACTGCGGTTGGAAAGACTACGACATTTGCTATGGCACTCAGTTTATCTTGAATATAAGTGGTGACGGCTCTGTATTTCCTTGCGGGCACTGGTTCAACTTCAATCGAGAAGAGTTTTTGATGGGCAATATCATCGAAACCTCCTTTGCGGAAATCCTCGCAAGTGATCGTTACAAAGAAGTCCAAGATAAAATTCAAACTGTAAATGTGAATCGGGACTGCGAGTCGAATTGCCGGCAACACTACGTGAATAGGTTCCTATGGGAGATCAGCAACCCGGTTACCCACCAAAATTTCGTCTGAAATCATTTTATGAAAATACTTCTCTTTGGCGCGACCGGTTGTTTCGGAACAGCATTTGATCACATCTGTGATCAAGCCAATTACAGGCTTATCCCAGTTTCTCATCAGGATTTGGATATCGTTGACTATGATAGAGTGGCAGATCTAATTCGATCAGAAGCACCTGAGGTTGTCGTAAACGCCGTGGCCATCGTGGGCATCAACCCCTGCGAGGCTGATCCCGACCGTGCCTTTGCCGTACACGCCTCAGCAGCCCTCAACATGATGCGGGCAACCGAGGAGACTCGGGGTATCTTTGTCCAGACAAGCACCCATGCGGTGTTCGATGGCGCCAAACGTGCGCCCTATGTCGAAGACGATGAGGTCAAACCACTTAACGTCTACGCCGCCTCAAAGTTTGCCGCTGAGCGATTTGCCGAAAACATATGCTCCCGACACATAGTCGTCCGGTTTCCGACCATGTTTGGTCCCCGCCGGAATAATAGTCCGGGTTTCGCCGATAAAATGTTGAAGTTGATGGGAGACGGTAAAGACGTCCGTGTTGCCGAGGACAAAATTGATTCACCGACCTACTCCTTTGACGCGGCGCAAATTGTCCTGAATCTGATTGAAACTAATCAGCCGAATGGTGTGTATCATGTCGCCAATGACGGAGAGCTCAGCCTGTTTGAGTTTGTTCTTCACTTGAGAGACCGGCGCGGTTTCCAATCGAAGGTACTACCAGCCAAGGATGATGATTTTCCATCACCAGCTCCCAAGGCGGCCTATACCGCTCTGGCCTCGGACAAACTCGGACCACATAGGCCCTGGCACGAAGCCTTAGACGACTATCTCGGCACCCTGTAAACTTACCGGAACAATCAGGAATAACTTTATGGATGTTCGTTACTCTTATCTCTCGGAACAGTTCGCCGATAGCGAGGAGATACTTGGGGTCATAAGACAAATTGTCGAACGGGGGGATTTCACCCTTGGTCGCGAAGTTCGAGAATTTGAAGATAAGTTCGCCGAATTGGTGGGCCGGAGGCACGCGATTGGCGTCGCCTCCGGCACCGATGCCCTGAAACTCTCCATGAAAGCTCTCGGCATCGGCCCCGGAGATGAAGTCATCACCGTGGCGAATACCTTTGTCTCAACTGTCGCCGCCGTCACTGAGGTGGGGGCGACTCCCCGGTTGGTCGATTGTAACGACAGTTTCTGCATCGATGTAGACTTGATTGAGCCCGTAATTTCCCCAGCAACCAAAGCCATTCTTCCGGTTCACCTCACCGGAAACGTGGCGGATATGAAACGGATTATGGATATTGCGGATGCGTACGGACTGGTGGTTGTCGAAGATGCCTGCCAAGCACTATGTGCGAGCCGTCAAGGCAAACAGGCGGGTGCCTGGGGAAACGCTGCGGCCTTCTCTTTTCATCCGCTGAAAGCCCTAAATGTTTGGGGCGATGGCGGCATGATCGTGACTGATGATTCTACGCTTGATGAGCGGTTGCGCATATTGCGCAACAATGGCGTTCGAAATCGCGATGAAGTCGTTACTCTAGGGTACAATTCTCGACTCGATACTATTCAGGCGGCTGTAGGCCTTCATCTGATCGATAAAACCAGAGAGATCACCCGCCAGCGCCAGTCCAATGCAGACTATTATGACGAGTGCTTGAGCGCATTACCGGGAATAAGTATCCCCCCCCGGGAAGCAGATGTTGAACAAGCCTTTCACCTCTACATGGTGTTCGCCGAGGAACGCGATTCGCTGAACAGATGGTGTCAGGAGAACGGTGTGAGGACGAAGGTCCACTATCCAACTCCACTCTACCGACAGGAAGGCCTCAAGCCACTGGGGTATCTTCCGGGAACTTTCCCAGTCACCGATAGGCATTCCCAGGAAGTTATCAGTTTACCCGTCGATCAGTTTTTATCCCAGGAACAACTCGAAAAGACTGTACATACACTTTTTGACTTTTATGGCCGAGATCGCATGCAGAGTAAGAAGGCGTTTTCATGACGCTTCCAGGTTAGAGCGTTGACCTACATTAGCTTGGTAAAGAGCGAGCGAGCCTTTCCTGATGGAACCAAAGGGTAACGACGCGTTCCTTGCATCAATCTCCCGCTTGATTGAAGATGGCAATCCTCGGCAAGCAGTCCAGCTGCTTGCCGATTGCCTCCAGACAAATCAGCTCACACTGGAATTCGCCGAACTGTTCCTTGCCGGGGTAAGGGAGAGCGGTGCTTTTCTTGACGTTCTCGGTTTCTTTGAAGAACAGTTTAAGAAAAACGCGACGGATCCACTCTATGCTTTCACCTTTGGTCGATTGATTGGTGAAGCTGGACTGGCGGACACCGTCTTGGATCGCGTTTCCACTCCTATCACCAGCCCCTCTCAGTATCCGGCACTATTTCTTAGAAGCGGCATTTATTGTGGCACCGATCAAGCTGAAGAAAGTCTTGCTGCCAAACATCTGGGAGAGATTCTTTGCGAAGTTCTTGATATTGAAACCCCTTGGCAAACGAATGACAGTCAGGTTCCACTTGCCAAGTTCGAACGCGATATCAACTCTCTCTTAACAACATTCGTGGAAGACACCTCCCGCCAGCCATACGGATGCCCTGAAAGGCAGCATTTTTCCGTTTTTTTGGCTAGACTGGGAGACAAATTGGCATCTGACTTACTACTGCAACTGGAGAACAGGCTTTCAAAATCTGGCCTGGAACCTGAGCCGGTTCCCGAATCTGCGCCGGATCACGAAAAAATTATGCGGTTGCCGGCGACCTGGGAAGAGGATGTTGAGATTTCTCCGCAGCCTGAAATGCTTGTCGATTTAGCTTTGCCGCACCTCGTCAAGAATGCACTGGGTCTGGTGGATTCCGCACCGAACAACCCGGTAGTTCTTCAAACTGCATTTCGGTTCCTTAAATCGCTCGGCGCGGATGCGTTTGCCGAACGAGTCCGACTGTTTGCGAAATTGATAAATTTTTATGCGGAGGAGCCGGATTCAATTAATGTTGTTACCGACCTCCTGAACCATCATGCCATTGACCACCCAGCACATGGGTTGCCCATTGACGCTGACCGGGTCTGTTTTGTCCTAAGCACCTATTCGAATACTAGGATGCACAAATTGGCGACGGGACTTAGGGCCGCGGGGAAAAAACTTACCATCGTACATCATCGCTCAAGGCCGATACCCGAAAACCTCCGTGAGTTAGCCGACCAAGTGTTTCCGGTCCGCACTTACTTTGACCTCTGGACCCTGTTCGAGCGTCGCCCACTCGTGTTCCATGTTTTCGTCGGAGCTGGCCAAGGCTGCGTGGAGATGTTTGCAACGCTTGTTATGGCGCCTCGCACATCTGTTCTTGATTATTACGACCCAGCGGACTCACGGATCGGCCCCCTCGAACTCGTCGGGGAAAATCATGACCTGTATCCCATGTTTGATCTCTATGCCCGAGCCTCCCGTGTCGCCCACAATCATTTCCCCGGCATTTGCGCGCGTACACTGTATCCAAGGGCACTCAGATCCATACTTCCCGAGATGAAAGGGCGACAAAAACGGAAACTCTTTCCCGAACTAGGATACGGGCATCAGCCAAAATCTTCTAAGCTAAGTGAGGCCGATGGAAAGCTCCATGTCGTTTATGGAGGAACCTTTGGGTTCGAGACTACACCAGGAATAAGGTGGCGCTACATTTTTGAACTCTGCCAAAATGCCGACAGGTTAGATATTCACGTTCATCTGCATCTATTTCCCGCAGGCGATCCAAAGTTTACGCAGTACCGCAAGATTGCCGAGCAGTCATCGCACGTGCATTTTCACGACCCTCTACCGTTTGACCAATGGCTTTCAGTTCTGGAAACATACGATGTTGGCCTCGATTATGTTTATCCTGCCGATATCTCTCTCCTAGCGGGCGCTCCTACCAAAATCGATAATTCGGGACATTGGACAAACCGTTTTGGCGATTATTTGGATTCGGGTCTTTACATTCTCACGGACTGGAGAAGTCCGTTTATTTCGAGAGTTGCACGAGAGTACGGCATTGGCGAACCTGCTCGTGCGGATGAAGTGTTCACCTCGGCGTTCTGGGATCGGATCCGACATAAAGTATTCGAGCAAAAAATTGATTTCAGTCGAGCCAAGCGGGAACTCAATATGTTGGAGCAAGGACCTCGCCTAGCTGCGTTCTACGAGGCTTTCAATTAGTCGTTCCTAGTCCTTGATGATGCCGGCCTCAGTTAAGTGCTGTCGTAAAAGTGCCGCGTAGGCAGATTGTTGTCGTTCCAAACTGAGTTCCAGCGCCTCCAACTTTGTTTCATACATCCGTGAGATCGTAGCAACGTCGGACGGGGAAGGAGATAATAGATGCTCCTTGTTTCTTTCGTCCTCATACTCGGTGAATTCCGACCCAAAGATATTCCGCAAAGCCGCTTCCGGGATTTGCTCGTGGCGATCAGCATCTAGCAAGTGGGAATTGGGATCCGGCTGAAGTTGGTCGAGGTATCGCAGAAAGTTAGCGCCGCGTGTTCCCAATACCTCTGTCAACGTCGGCAAGTCTTCTGGTAAATTTAGAACTGCAGACAGGCTCATGAATTGCTCATGATCTTCGCCAGACAAAGGCATCACGCCCGACTCAAATCCGGTAATCACCTCCCGCACCGCATTGGGCAATTTCTCGGGCATGGGCGATAAAACGTACATATTTCGGTGACACAGAAGCTCAAACCCGAATTCCTTGAAAGTGGTCATGACCTGATGTGCATTGCCAACAGACTGGCTTCCAAATCCGGCAAAAATAAACAACGGACAGCGTGAAGCTGACAACATGGTCTTTGACAGCTTGATCAGATATCTCGCCCCGTCGGGGTGCATTTCAGCCAAATTGTTATTGGAAACGATAACATCCGCCGTCACGCAGGGCTCTTGCCATAGTTTCAGGTAAAACCACCAAGGCAAGTGGTGATTGCGCCGGCCGTCGGTAGCATAGACCTTGGTAAAATGCGTAAAATCCTGGTGCGCCCATTCGCAAAAATCTTCCCCGTCGGTACGTGCGCCAAGTATCGATTGCCAAAGATACAACCCCTGAGCGACGTCAAAGCTCGTATACCGGCAGTTCAATTGCCCGGACAGCAAACCGAGATATCCACATCCCGGACCGGCTTCAAAAATTGAAATGTCCTCACCGAATGCCGCCCGAATATGACCTAGGGCCCGAAACAGTCCGAAATTCGACAGAATATTCAGATATGGCCCTGCCTTCTGATCAAAATTTTTCTCAAGCAGATCATCAACCATTTGATGGACTGATCGAATCAATTCAGCTTCGTATTTACTGAAACTGGTGAATAGCCCGTTCTCAACGATATGTCGGCCTGCCACAAATGGCAGAAAAGTGTTCGCGTTAAAGACAAAATCACTGAACTTGGAGATTTCCTGAAAGCTCATTGCCTGATAAGGAAACGAAGCTCGCTGAAAGCAAACGGTATCAACGGCTCGCTGCTCAACCATTGAAAACTCTGCCAGTTTTTCGACCGAGAGACGGTCATAAGTATCGAGAGAAATCGGTTCACTGATATTGGAGCTTGCCATCTTATCCCTTAGACCGTGTCAAAAGTCGGTTCTTGGCGAGGCTGTATATGCGCGGCAGGCTTGGCAAGGAACGCTCGAATATATTCATGCTCTTCGGGCAGTTCTCCATCGAGAAGTTTTGAGAAGCCGAATTGTTCATTTCGCCGCTTCCAATAGTCGGAAGCATTTAGTTTAGCCCACGCGCTTGACTGACATTCAGCCAATTCAGTCGACGAAAGTTGATCCCACCTTTGCTCAAGAAAATACAACACGGCCCCCATGGATGCGTCGGTTGGATAAGCATCAATCAACGAACGCATCCACAACACGCCGTTTTCTAGCTGTGTCTCTTCGTGTGTTGTCAGCGCGGGCATCAATAAGAAATTTGCGATCATATTATAAGCAAACCAGATTTCCTTCAGTTGCCCCCGCGTCGGCACCAAGTCCATTGGCAAATTGAAAATCTCATAGCCTGCGGCGAGTTCCTTTCCCCATTCGAGTTCGCGAAATCCACTCGCTCGAATCGGATTGATATCTCGCATAAATGCTTTTGGCGTCTGTCCGTCCCTCGCATAGTCGGTCTCGAGGACACTCCCACTTAAACCGCTATATGATTCATAAAATTCTGTGTTTTTGAGATGCTGATAGAGGTAAAAGTTATTCCAATCGAGACCTCCGAGGATGGCGGCGCGCAACGTATCCTCCAATTGACCGACCGTTTCCCCCGGCAACCCAACAATAAAATTGACCGCAACAAACATGGAAGGAAATTTCTTAGCCAATTTACTGAATTCGTAAAATTTTTCGAGATTTGTTGGCTTATGGACCTGCCGGAGAATTTTCGGATTTCCACTTTCGAGACCAATTTTGTATCCGCGGCACCCACTTTTCTGCATCGCAACCAATAGCTCTTCCGACAGGGCTGATGCGATCAAACCGTTGTTAGATACCCAATTTAAATCTGGAAGTTGAGACGCCATTTCCTCAAAAAAAGATATCGCCTCTTTCTCATCATAAAGTAAATCGTCATCTAAAAAGTCGATGTGCCGGACAGATCTGACCTCGTACAGGAACTTCATCTCGGCCATGATGTTATCCCGCTCCCGCACGCGAACGCTCTTACCATTGAAATTGCGGACCCCGCAAAAAGCACACCGCGCACGACACCCCCGCCGCGTCAAAACGGTTGCATTGGGTACGCCGTCTCCGATCATCCGAGAAAGTGTGCTCAGCGATCCCACACGAACATAATCCTCTAGTGGTATTTTTGAATATTGATCCCGCAGGTCGACATTGGCAGGCCCGCCGGACTGCATCTCAGTGGCAAGAATTTTTCCGCTCTCGTCAACCACGGTCAAGTTGACCGGCGAGACCTCCTCCCCGTTTAGGAAGGCATAAAATCTGGGTAACGTAAGTCCGGCCTCGTGCGAGAAAACCACGTCGCACGCTCCATCCCGCATGAGCCCAACCGGATCAGCAGTTGCAGCAACGCCGCCGGCAACAATACAGGCATCCGGCGACTTAACTCGCACATATTGGGCGATCTCGAAAAACTGGTCCAACGTAGATTCAAACATCAACGAAATGCAAACCAGTGGCCTCGAATACGCGTCTAGGGCCCCGTCCAATGCATTTTCCCATGCAGCCCGCAAATCCGGATTGTTCTTTTGGGCTTCCTTTAGCACCGCGTAGTTCAGATCGACAATTGAGCTTTCCACACCTTGCTCGCGAAACGCCGCCGCCAGATAAAGTTGGGTCGTGGGCGGTAAGGCAAAGTATCCGCGTCTTTTGGCAACCGTATAATCCAGAACGTCGATTGGCACCAAAGGCACATTGATCAATACAGCACCAGAGGTGAAATCAAAGCGCTCCAGTGCGTGACGGATATCGGCGTACTGATCAATAGGATGCATATGATCAAACCCTCCAAGTGCTGGGGTCCGTGTACTCCAGAGGCAATTCGTATCTTGGCAACTCTGCGGCTTCAATTAGATAGGCGGCAGATTCCTTAAGGCGGCCCAGCATCTTCAGCGTTTCACTGACCTGTTCATATATTATGGCGGAGCGGTAGCCTTGATTGATCGCGTTTTGAAACAACACCAAGGCGCCTTCAAAATCTCCACGGGCGTGCTTCACCACTGCCAGCCGAATCTGATATTCCAATCGATCCGGCGCTAATTTAGTGGCCCGCTCGTAGTGTGCTTCAGAGTCTTCCCCGCGCCCCATTTTGGCGCAAATAAATCCCAGTCGATTTTGGAAGCTGGCATTCGACGGATCTGCCTCGGCCGCCTGTGAGATACACTCCCACCCTTTCTGATAATTTTGCCAATAAATATTCAAGTCGCCCAGCAACGTCCACAAATCGACCGCGTGGTCAGGATTTTTTGAGACTTCCGGGTGCGGCATTGCGAGCTTCAATAACTCTTCTCCCGGTTCGAACTGATTCACTGAAATCAACGCTTTGGCCCGCTCCAGCCATTTGATCGGGTCCTGTTCCTTGGGGCTAAAGGCATGCCGCTTGAATGCATCGTCGCCTGCTTCGTCGATTTTTTTGGACATCTGCTCGAACTCCCGGCGGATCGTTTCCGGGGTATCCTTTTCCCAAACCCATTTTTGGTAGGGTGTGGCAAACGGAAGCTGTGCGCCGACGGGCATACCGACTGACCATTGAACCGCCGGGTCCTCGACAAGAGCCCAAGGGACAAACATCACGTACCGGACCGCACTGTTCATCCAGCAATATTCGGTCGGCCCACTGGCCAAAAACACATTGAGATAGGCCAGTTCGTAAAAAGCGGCGCGTACTTCCAAATTCACAACAGCTTCGGGAAAAAGCGCAAGTCCTTCAAACTCCGGTCCGGCTGGTTCGAATATCCGGTCGTGGTCTCTTAGGATGACCGGGAAGTAAATCTCCGGATCGAGACTGCGGGCGAAGGTCAGCCAACTCTCGACATCACTGTTTCGAAAATCCAGATACTTGGTTTCACGTAGCGTAATCGCCACAACTTTCTTGCCTTGCGCATGGGAGTCGATCCAACGGCGGGCATATTCCCTCCCCTGATCCGTCGCCTCTACGGAACCCAATTCCTTCCCTTTGCAGGATTGAACTACAAACTTATATGGCTCCCATCCTTTCGTCGGTTCGTCCACGGTGTAGTTTTCCGGATAGATCGGCCCTTGAACATTATCCAATATGGAATTCGCCTGCTCCCGGTCTTCGCAAAGGATCAGCGACCGGCTGACGGGCAAATGCCAACAGCTCGGAATGATCATATGGTTTAGCCGCCAATCCTTTTGAGCCTCGTCAAATAAATTGTCGTGGGCCGTACCCTGGCGATACCGGCCCGCTGCACCCGGCACGAGAATAGGCTGGATAAAATCGCACCCTTGCTCCCGCCGTTCGATGTCCGCCAAACACAAAAAATGGACAATATCGAAGGTCATGGGCGACACGTCCAAGTCGTAGACGGCGTACAACGTCTTCGAATCAGCGGATGCTACACCAGGAGAATCCATAAAATATTGGGCCCGTTTGTCTTTTTATATCTTGAGTAACCATAACCCTACCCCATTGCCGCGAACATTTCGTTAACGAACAAAAAAGCTTTTTCGGTTATGTTCCCTCTTCCGTTACACTACCTGACTGAATGAATCGGGAGTAGCGGTCGATGGATTTCCCCATCAAAAATCATACAAATAAAGCTCAAGGAGATAGAAAATTGGATGGGCTAAGTGGTGCAATACAGCGTGGCGAAGACGACAATCATCATTCCAAAGACTTGCTGGCAATCGGCGATTTCATCAACGGCTACGAGACCCGATTCAGGGCGCTGCAGGATTACTTCTTAGACGACGACTGGACCTCCAAGTCTGTGCTCGACATTGGGTGCGGACAGGGCGGGTTCGGATTTAAATTCGCTGATGCGGGGGCTAACGTCACGTTCATCGATGGCCGGGATCAAAATCTGCAAGTCATCCGGGACACTGACCCGGGAGCCAACACCGTCCGGTACGATCTGGAAACAGGAGATCCGATTCCGGTTGAAACAGCAGACCTGAGTATGTTTATGGGCGCCCTGTATCATGTGGGCGAACCAACCACGGCGATCCGGGCAGTGGCCGCAACATCGGACAATATCTGTCTGGAAACCGCTTGTCTCGACCATGACGGTGTCGCGTTGATCTACTTTGAGGAAGAGACCGACTCTACTTCCTTCAGTATTAACGGCGGGGCCTGCCGCCCCTCGCCCAAATGGGTGGAGATTGCGCTTGAGCAGGCAGGGTTTCCTCTGGTTCAGGACATTTCCTGTACAGAGTTTAACGTACCGGTCGGGCCGGGTTATTCCGGACTTTCCTACGATTGGGAACTCCAACGCACCTGCGGCTGGCGGCGCAATGAATACTCTCTGCGCAAGCTTTGGATCGCTTCGAAGAGCCAAGAGAAGACAATCTTTAAGGCGTTTAAATAGCGTTCCGCCGAGAGCGCTACACAAGAACCAAAACGGGAAGAGTGGTGAAAGATGACGTGGTTATGGATCGGATTGGCCGTCGCGGCGATTGTCGGCACGACGTATTTCCTAAATAAGCGGAAACAACGCCGAAAGGCCAGTCCCGGTGACATGTATCCCATGTGGTAGGAAACGGTAACTGGGCGGGGCTTTGCCTCGCCTCAGATGCCTTAAATCAATGCTCTCGGCTGACGATATCAAGAATCTGATTGACCGCTTCAATAACCTCAAAAATTATGAGGCAGCGGAGATGCTTATCGCGCAGGCGCTCAAGGCCGATCCGGACGACCACTCGCTTTACGCCCGGATGGCTGATCTCTGCCTCGTCAAAAGCCGAGTCGATCTGGCCATTCAGAATCTAGAGGCCGCTTACAGGCTCGCCCCGAGTAATCCAGACTACAAATTTAAAATTCTGGAATTGACTGCTATCCAGGCGGCCAAAAATCAGCCGGCGCCGTCCGTGAAAGAAGACCAAGGAGCCTCAAAACCAGTATCGACGGATCAGGTAAACCCGGAACGGGATTGGGACGAGTATCTCAATGCCAACTATGCCTTTCATCCCTATTTGGGCTTCATGTTCAAATCAAAAGAACGGGTCAATAACCATGGGTTTATGTTTCCGGACCAACGGATTGACTACCCGTACAATGGTGAAACCAAGACCCCTTACATCGTTGGCATATTTGGCGGCTCCGTCGCCGGGTCTCTGTGTTATGACGGTCACGCTATAATTGCAGAACGGTTGAGCCGAATTCCGGCGCTGGCCGGGCGTGAAATACTCGTTCTTCCGTTTGCTCAGGGCTCCTATTGTCAGCCACAACAGCTAATCGGTCTGATCTATTTTCACCTCATCGGCCAACGGTTTGATCTGGTCATCAACGTTGATGGATTCAACGAATCAAACAGCGGCCGTACAAATCAGATCAACGGCGTGCACCCCGTCCTACCAGCCTACAACATGATCAGCTCGCTACGTTTGTCAAAAGCAGATGGCGACCTCAGTAGCGAATCGCTGTCTTATTTATTGGAACTTTCAAAGTTGAAGGATGGCATCCGGGACTGGGAGGCGCGCAATTCGGCCTTTCCATTTAACCTGCTCGCTGGACCAATATTGCACAATAAGAAGCAGGCGTTTGACGACTTGTCCCGCCGCCCCCCCAGACAAAAAGCCAAAGAAGACGATAGCCTATTGATGCTTCTAAGCCAGGAACCGTTTAATCTCTATGATCGTCAAAGGACGGCTGAGGCTGTGGCGTTTGGCACCAATCAGGTGGCAAATATTTGGTCCCAGAGTTCTGCCCTTATGGCGCAAATCTGCACTTCAATCGGTGCACATTACTTTCACGCACTCCAGCCAAACCAGTATTTTTGCGACAAACCCTTTTCCAAGGAAGAGCGCGAGAAGTACTACCTACCGGAATCCGATACCGCACTCGTAGTGAAGGATATGTATCCCCTCTATCAAATTGAAGGGCAGACACTGTCCGATCAGGGGATCGATTTTTTGGATTTGACAAAAATTTACGACGACATCGAGGAGACGATTTACCGGGACGCTGGTTGTCACGTGAACCATCTCGGCAATAGTATTATGGCGAATGCCGTGATGGATTTTACCATCGGCCGGATTTCGCCATAGCTTAACAGCTAACGCTCCCAAGCCAGCCGTAATGACAGGATTGCCATTGACCTCACAGTCCGCCCCTCCCCCCAGCGAAGTCGCGCTGCTCGAAGCGGCCCAGCAACTTATGACGCAAGGAGAATTCGTCGAAGCGGCCAAAACGCTAAACTTAGCCATTTCGATCTATCCTGAATGGGCGGAAGCACATTATATGCTGGGTGAAATTTTTCTGGCCGCCGAAAACTTCCCGGTAGCCCTGGAACGTTTTCAGCGCGCAGCGGAATTGCAACCCGGCCGCGACGGACTAAACTCAAAGATTGAAGTCTGCACTCTGATGGCTGCGAAAAATCCCTTGGTGCAACATGGCCCCACCAAAATCGGCTTTGCCGACCTACGATCGGGGCAGCAAACACCGGTCCGGACACCGCTGTTTCCCAATCCGTTGGCAGGCCTCGCGCTCCAAATTTCGTCGTACGTAGAAGGCGTCACAGCTTATCTAGAATCTCATACATCCCAGGAAGGCACGTTCTCCGTTCTCGCGCGCGGGAAAGGTGGCCCAGATGTTTTAAAAAAGTTTGAAAACAGCGCTCTCGCCGGACGACTCGATGTTCTGATGCTGGACGTTGAAACTCATACAAGCATTGGTAATCCCGCCACATATCAACGCACTGATATGCAGGTGCAATTCACGTCTGAATTCCTTTTTGTACATTTGGATAAGGACGAGACCCCGATCTCCATTCTGAGCGAATACTTACGCAATGCGCCATCTTTAGCAGTTGCTAAAGCTTTTCCTCGCACCCTTCAAATCGTCTTCTTGAACGGCACCGTAGCCGGACCCTCTATCGCCGACCTTACCAATCCGAATCCCACTGTAATGCTGACCACGCCGAGATGTGGAACAAGCAAGTTTCTCCCTTCGTTCAACCACATCGCCCACCTAACCGGCCGGCCGTATCGCGATCTATCGACCAACGCTGGGAGGAGCCTGCGGCTGTTAGAAATGGAATCCGAAAATTCAGGCCACGGAGATTTCGGCCCCTATGAAGAATATTACCTCCACGCAATTCAAACTCTGAATTACTTCGAATTGGCAAACATCCACAAGGTCATACGTCTTGAGCGAATATTAAAATCACCACACGCTGACTTCATTGTCATGATACGCGATCCGCGAGACCTGGCTGTGAGCGCCGCCACGGCACAACTTTTTCACTACGGCATTGAACCCACCCCGGAATCCATGGCCGAATACCTGGAAGAACGGCTACGCAACTTCATTCCAAAAGTCTTACGCATGTTCCAGGACACGATTGGGGCTGAAAATTGTTTCCAGGTTAAATTTGAAGACAATCTGGCGGATAGCCGAGGCTTGCTAGTGGACTTAATCGCCTGGCTGGGGTGGAAGCCGGATATCACCGAAGCCGATTTGACTTTTGCGCTGGATCTGACCGATACGGAACGCCTCAGAAAGAAACGCGACGAAAAGGCTGGAGACGCCCCGTATGAGTTAACTTGGGTTGAGGGCGTCCGGTTTCGCAAAGGCTCCGCTGGCGATTGGCGTAATCATTTTTCTGAACGTCAAAAGGATTTCATGAAGGAGATAGCTGGCCAACTCCTCATTGATCTTGGGTACGCAGATGATACCAACTGGTAATTTCGACCATCGGACGAGAAATACGATATCCAAAATTATATTTGGGTCGTTCTTGTGAGCCTTAACCTGTTAAATCTTGCAGCCAAGTTATTCGACCTTGGCCAATATGCGGATTGCGAGGAGGTCCTTCGCCACTATCTGGTCGAAAACGATATGGATCTGGCCGGGCGGGTTTTGCTTTCTCGCTGTTATCTAGAGATGGGCCGGATTGACTTGGCTCGGGATCAAATCGATGTGGCACAGCGGCTGGCCGTGCTTAAAAAAGCCTCTGCACCTGAACTCGACGAGCTTCACGCGCAACTGATCCGGCCCGCCCAGGAAACCCCTGAACCAGGAACAGCCGATCCAGGACCCGCTCAGATGGAGACAACTGCGGCCCAAGCTCCGACAGCGCCACCGCGATCTGCCGCACAACCAGCACCCCAGGAAACCATCAGGGCGACACGTGGATTTTCCCCCTACTTTGGGTTCCCGATTCAGGCTTATCAAGCTGGTGGCAACAATTACGGATTCGAAAACCCACAGTTTCCAGACAATGTGGATTACCCCTATGAGAGGGACGAGAACGAATTCATCGTTGGCGTCTTCGGAGGATCCGTCGCCGCAGGTTTCGCCAAGGATATGGCGCTCCGTCTGCGGGAAGCGCTAGCACGACACCCGGATCTGAAAGGCCAAAAAGTAACTGTCCTCAACTTTGCCATGGGCTCAGTTAAGCAACCTATTCAGCTGTTTTATCTCTCCTACTTTTTGGCGATAGGACAGAAGCTTGATCTGGTCGTAAACCTTGATGGTTTCAACGACACGTTTGGCGCCATTAGCAACTTGATTTGGGCGCATCACCCAGCGATGCCCCCTAGCCAGTTGACCACATCTTTGGAGGCACTGGTGAATGTCCCGAAACTGGACGAAACATATCTCCGTTATTTTCTGTCGCTTGCAAAGACCAACAGGCGGATTGAGCGGGTAGCTAGGGGCCCACTAGCTTTCCTCAAACCGCTGGGCATCTTGAAGCAACTGGAGAAACGTCGGGATTGGCTGCGTGAGCATCACCCGGATAGCCCTGAAAAAGTGTCTCTGATGCAAGTATCGCCAGCGCCGAAGTTGGATTTTCTTAACGCGACAGCCGACCAACGGGACCAAACGATCCGCGAAGTGGTGGATATTTGGCGCCAATGTACCAGCATGATGGCCGACATCTGCCGCGGACAAGGAATTTCATTTCTATTCGCCATTCAACCAAATCAGCACTATTCCAAGAAACCCTTAACGGGCGAGGAAGATGATATGGTGTATTCAGGCAAGAACCCCAGGGCGCCGTTGATCGTTTCTCACGCCTACCCCGTAATGTTAGACGCCGCTCGGGAATTGGCTGCACAGGGAATCCTTTTCTGCCCTATGACGGACGTGTTCGATTCAATTCATGAGCAAGTATTTCTGGACGGCATCTGCCACTTTAATAGCCGGGGACATGAATTGATGGCTGATCGGTTGGTTGAACATGTGTTTCACCATGAAGAAAGCCTCCTCACCAATGCTGCGATAGAGATCGTTTCCGATGACTGAGCTGATAAACGAAAATTCCCCTGCGAACTGGATATCTCGGGCTGAGCGATTGCAGATGAACGGGCATCTGGAGGATGCCATCTCCTGCTTCAGAAAGGCGCTCGACGGGTATAAAGCAGAGAACGATTTGGAAGGCGCACGTCAATGCCTCCAGCAAATTAATCAGATATTGAAAACGGGATTAAAGGCCCATTTAGCCTCCGATCCGACGAGCGTGCCCCACCTTCGAACTCTGATCAGACTTCTGCACGGAAACGGCGACGTCTCCGATTACGAAAAATACTGTCTTCAACTTGTCTCTCATCCGGAGTGTACAGCGGAGGACGTATTGTCATGGTCCAATTATTTGGCAAGCACCAACCGACCGGGGGAATCGATCGAAGCATTGGAGCGGGTTTGCTCCATGGAGCCAGAAAACAGCTCTCTCATGTTTGGCCTGGCTAACGCACAAATCGGCATCGATCAGAATGATAAAGCAACCGAAACTCTTCAGAGAATTGCGCCGGATGCCGAAGAATACGCGGACGCCCAAGCGTTCGCCGCAAAATTGTATCTGGAAAGTGGCGACCTCGAGAATGCCGAGCAATGCGCCAACCGAGCAATCAACAAAGACGCGAAATTGGCAGGAGCTTATCAGACCTTGTACGGAGTGAAGCTTCAACAAAGGAAATTTCACGACGGCATTGACGCCTATGACCGCTTTTTTGATTTGATGGCTGAAACCGACTTTGGCCCCTGGGGACGACAGAAGGACGCGAGGTCCCGTGGAATCCCTGCTATTTATTTGATTTCCCAGCCTAGAAGCGCCAGTGAATTTGTCTGTGACGCATTGTCCGAATTATTAGATGCGCCGACCTTTCCGGCAACAACGGGCCCGTTCCCTACCAACTTCTTTTTCCCGAGAGTCTTAAATCAGATAGCCAAAGGCGGTGCGATATTGCGGGAACATCTGGATGGCAGTCCGAAAAACCTCGAAGCCCTTGCCGCCGCCGGTGCGCAAACATTGGTCGTGCAGGTTCGCGACCCTCGGCAATCGGCTGTCTCCTGGGCGCACCATATTGAAGACATGAAGGAGGCTGACTTTGCCGCACTTCGCAATCGATACCGACACGTGCCTCCCTGGGAATTAAGAGGAACGCCTCTGGAGACGCGGCTACACTGGACCCTTGAGAATTACTTTCCAGATAGCATCGAATGGCTAACGACCTGGCTGGACGCCGAACATCGAAATAACGGTGTACCACATGTCGAGTTCATTCAATTCGAGGATTACGCCGACGATTTCAGCGGTTATTTCCAGCGGCTGTCGAAAATTTATGACATTGATCTGTCCGGTTGGCGTGAGATGGAAACGGCTCGCACATACAGCGTCCAACGCAATTTCCGGAAAGGCTCCAAAAACGAATGGCGAGAGGTGATCCCATCAGCCGTGGCAGAAAATCTTTGGGCTCAAATGGAGGGCCGAATTGCGGATCGATTTGGGTGGGTGGCCTGATATGTCACGCCGGACAACCTCCCCTTCTTCACCCGCTGCCGAGAACACGCTTTTTGCAGTCTATGATCTGCAAGTGTCGCCTGTTTCCTTCGATTTCTCTGGATTTCTTGTCGTCGCCGAGCAACATCGCGTGGATCAAGAGCTGGACCACCTGTACATCGTGATCGTGCCTCCTGGCGACGAAGAAGGGCATCACGACAATAAACAATTTAGCGTCGCCCATATCAGCTGGCGCATGAATAATATTATCCTCCCGCTTTGTGAGTTGCTCACCTCTTACTCGGGAATCTGTATATGCCAGACCCGCCAGCAGGCTGCCGGTCTACTCAGCACCTCTGCCTCACCAACATTTCCTGAACATTATTCTGTCGAGGCCCCGATTTCGCGTCATCATACTGGCTGGTCAGTTCTAGCCGGACATCTAGGCCAGGATATCCAAAAATTTCGGGCAACGGACCAGGCAAGAACTTACGCACGAAGATGGATCGACGCGCATGCAGACGGCAGAAAGTGTGTATCACTAACCCTGAGGGAAGCCCCGTTCATCCCTAGCCGTAACTCGGATCTAGGCGTCTGGGGAGATTTTGCAGGCGCTCTTTTGGCGGAGGGGTTTTTTCCCATTGTACTGCGCGATATTGATACAGCGTTAGACGTTCCTCCGCCCGAACTGGAAGGCATCGCAACATTTCCCGAGGGAACGTTTAACCTAGCTTTGCGCCTGGGGCTGTATGAAGAATGCTACATAAATACCTTTGTCGCGAATGGTCCGGCCCAAGTCTGCTTCTATAATAAAAACGTACACTTCCTCTATAATCTGACTGGCGATTGGCTGGAACGAAAACCGTCTTCGTTCGGGAGAATGGGTATCCATGAAGGCGAAACGCCACCATTCTTAAACAAATACCAGCGCTGGATCTGGCAGCACCAGTCGGCAGAAGTGCTGTTCGAAGCCTACCAAGAGCTCGATGCTGACTTAAAGCAGGATCAGTCGGATGGCACTTACGAAACCAATTTGGACCCGGTCGCTAACAATCGGATACCAATTTTGACGTTTTCAGAACGGCTTTCAGACTGGGCTCATCGAACCTACGAAACCTCTCACGAAGAGATAGAACTCGCCGAAGCCTGTTTAGATTGGATACCCGATGCCGAAGTCAGTGAACAAGATTCTCTGAGACGACTGATCAATTTGGCTCTCAGCACGCGGCAGCTCGAAAAAGCCGCCGGCCTGCTTGAGGCGTTTATCGAGAAATACGAGCGAACGCCGGACGTATTAATTCAGTTGGGGGTGGTTTCGGAAGCAATGAACGATTATCAGTCAGCCCTTCAGCACTATCAGGAGGCGGCGGCAATCGGTGAGACATCCCCGCAGGTTCTTTATCGCCTAGGAGTCGTGCACCGCCATCTAGGTGATTTCGCGAAAGCACGAGAGTTTCTCCAATTACTTGTCGACAAAGGCTCGCGATATCCGGAGTTGCTATTCGAATTGGGCCAAGCGTATGAAGGCTTGGGCGATCCTGTCACCGCTCAACGCTATTATGAACAAGCCGAATCAATTGCTCCCGGGAAAAAGTAATCGGAACAACGTCTTCAATAGATTGTGTCAATGTGGCTAAACCGTCCTAACCAAACTACGGGAATGTAACCTCTAAAAATTTCCTGATTCACGGCACGTTAACCTAATGCCGCTACATTCTGACGATAAAAATTGATCGAAGAACTCGATTAAATTTCAGATCGATGCCTTCCGATAATGTATAACCTTTTGAAGTAAAGGAATATCGGCGTGAAAACAGCACTCATCATTGGAGGCGGCTTCGCTGGGTGCGCGGCTGCTCATCAACTTTCGCTTTTGGGCGGATGGGATGTCCATCTGGTTGAAAAGGCCTCATACCTGGGTGGAGGTGTCAAAACACATTGGTACGGCGGTCATCCGTTCACATACGGCCCCCGGCATTTCCTCACCCAAAAAGAATATCTCTTCGACTATTTGAATAAACTCGTCCCAATGTGGCGATGCAAAGAGCACGAATTTATCACTTACATTGAGAAGGATGAGCAATTCTATAATTTTCCGATGCATCGCGATGATATCGCCCGCATGCCTGACAAGGACAAAATTAATGAGGAGCTAAACGAACTTAGAGGCGCCGAGCATGCCTCCAATTTGGAGGAGTATTGGATTTATTCCGTCGGGCAGACCCTCTACGATAAGTTTGTCGATAATTATTCCAAAAAAATGTGGCTGATTGACGACAACAAAAAGTTCGATACTTTCGACTGGTCACCCAAAGGGGTCACCCTCAAAGAAGGGCCGCGCGCCGCCTGGGATACGGCGATTTCAGCCTACCCAATTGCGCCTAACGGCTATGACGATTATTTCGATATTGCCACGGCTGACACCAACGTTCATCTGAACACGGTAATTGAACAATATGACCTACCGAACAAAACGGTGGTAATCGGTGGCGAAAAGAAATCCTACGATCTGATTGTGAACACCGCCTCACCCGACGATGTCATGGGACATGCCTATGGCGAGTTAAACTATGTCGGCCGGGAGTTCATGAAGATTGTCCTGCCCGTAGAACACGCTTTCCCCGAAAACGTCTATTTCGTCTATTACGCCAGTGACGAGCCATTCACTCGGATTGTCGAATACAAGAAATTCACCAATCACAAATCTCCGTCCACATTCCTGGGTATCGAAATTCCGTCAAACACGAACAAGCTTTATCCCTACCCCATTACCTATGAGGTAGCGAAGGCGCAGGAATATTTCGAGGCGCTGCCCGAGGGCGTCGTCTCCATGGGACGCGCGGGTAGTTATAAGTACATCGATATTGATGATATCATAGATCAGGCGATGGACATGGCCCGGCAATTAAAGGCGGGCGGCATGGATCATCCCGTCCCGCTGTACGGCGACTGGCTGCGGTCGGCCCGTATGCAAATGGAACAACAGGCCAACGTCGCGTAATCTATCTCCGGCATCTCGGAATCAGGGAAGTCTGATGAGTGAGTTTCAGGACATTAAGGCGGTTGTTACCGGTGGCGCCGGCTTTATAGGCAGCCACCTGACCGAGCGATTATTGGCCGGCGGCGCGGCGGTCACTATCATCGACAATTATTCGACAGGACGGCCGGAAAATTTGAGTGAGTTCGATCAGTCTGCCGGTCTGACAGTGGTCGAAGCAGATATTTCCCGTGATCCCATCGACAGTCATTTTCAGGACGCGGATTGGGTATTCCACCTGGCCGCCTTGGCCGACATCGTCCCTTCCATCCAAATGCCGACTGAATATTTTCAGGCTAATGTAGTTGGCACCCAGCGAGTTCTGGAAGCGTCGAGAGCAGCCAGGACAAAACGGTTTCTCTATGCCGCTTCGTCATCCTGTTACGGTATACCCGATGAGTATCCCACATCCGAAAGCGCTGAGATCAGGCCCCAATACCCCTACGCTCTGACCAAGTATCTGGGTGAAGAATTGGTCATGCATTGGCAGCAAGTTTACCAAATTCCGGCGGTCAGCCTGCGCATGTTCAATGTGTACGGACCACGCAGCCGCACCTCGGGCACCTACGGCGCCGTGTTCGGCGTCTTCCTGGCGCAAAAGCTGGCCGGAGAACCGTACACTGTCGTTGGCGACGGCACTCAGACGCGGGACTTCACCTTTGTGACGGACATCGTAGATGCGTATATCGCTGCGGCGAGATCGGATATTTCGGGCCAGATCATGAATATCGGCAGTGACAACACCTATAGTGTCAACCGTCTGGTAGAACTCTTGGGCGGAGAAACCGTTTATATTCCGAAACGCCCAGGTGAACCAGATTGCACCTATGCCGACATCAGTAAAATCAAAACGTTGTTGGGATGGGAGCCAAGGGTTAGCTTCGAGCATGGGGTAGCTGCGATGATCAATCACATTGATTATTGGCGCGAGGCCCCCGTGTGGAATCAGGATTCCATAGCCGAGGCGACCAAAGAGTGGTTTGAATTGTTGAAATGAAAGACAGTCCTTTTCCAACGCCAAAAAAACCCACAAACGGCAAAATTTACGCTGTAGAGGACTTGGCAGCCGAAGTCGCCGAAATTCAGGCGAGGGGCGAAACTGTTGTGCATTGTCACGGAGTCTTTGATCTCGTTCATCCAGGGCATATCCGCCACCTGGAAGAAGCAAGTGGACTGGGTGACCACCTGATCGTCACAGTCACCATCGACAGGTTTGTCAATAAAGGACCGGGGCGACCTGTATTTAATGCGCAGCTACGAGCCGAAACACTCGCTGCGCTGGAGAGCGTGGACTTCGTGGCGTTCAGTGAAGCACCAACGGCTGTTCAGCTCATCAAGGCGTTGAAACCTAATGTCTATGTAAAAGGCCCGGACTACGGCGATCCCAATGCCGATGTGACCGGAATGTTTATCGAGGAAAAGAACGCTGTCGAGGACGCCGGCGGACGTATGCATATTACCGACGATATGACTATGAGCTCGTCCGAGCTCATCAATCAGCATTTTGACGTCTTTGGACCTGACACAAGGGCATGGCTGTCTAATGTTAAGGAAAAATTCGAAGTCGATAGAATCAAAGCGCAGATTGATACCTTGAAGAATGTCAAAGTGCTAGTCGTCGGAGAAGCCATCATCGACGAATATTACTTTTGCTCAGCGTTGGGAAAATCAGCGAAGGACCCGATCCTCGCCTTCAAGTATGAAACCCGCGAGTCCTATATCGGGGGTAGCTTGGGCGTCGCAAATCATGTGGCGGGCTTGAGTAGTCAGGTCGGTATCGTTTCTCTTACCGGCGCGAATGACGATCGGCTCGGCTTTATTAAAAGCCACCTCCTGCCAAACATTGATTTTCATCCGTTCGATCGGGTTGGTGCACCTACCATAGCCAAAAGGCGTTACGTGGACACCCATACGGGCAGCAAATTGTTCGAATTGTATACGCTGGAAGACACGCCCTTGGACGCACCGGGCGAGGCACAGCTTCTGGAAAAACTTGATGCGGTCATGAAAGACTATGATGTGGTGATAGTTTCCGACTACGGACACGGGATGATCACCCCCAAAATCGCAGCCTACCTCTGCGAAAACGCGCCATTTCTTTCGGTTAATACCCAGGCCAACGCAGGCAATCGGGGTTTCAATACGATCTCCAAGTATTCGCGGGCCGACTACGTCTGTCTTAACGGTGGAGAACTCCAACTTGAGATGAGAATGAAGCAAGCCGGCTTCCACGATATGTTGACAGCGCTCACGGAAAGAATTGACTGTCCCAACTTCACGATCACTTTGGGTCAGGCCGGAAGCCTGCATTTCAATAAGGAGACAGGTTTCATGGAAGCCCCCTCTCTGGCGGTGAAGGTATCTGACCGCGTCGGCGCGGGAGACGCGGTTTTGTCTGTTACCTCCCCCTTGGTTTATTTGGGCGCACCATGGGAAATAACCTCACTCATCGGCAATTTGGCCGGGGCAGAAGCAGTGGCCGAACTGGGAACATCCAAAACAATTGACCGGACCATCCTGCTCAAACACCTCGACGTTATGTTGAAATAGGAAAAGCTATGCCAAGAACCATCCTTGTTACCGGCGGCGCCGGCTACGTGGGCAGCAAGCTGGTGCCCGCCCTCTTGACCGCAGGCCACACGGTCCATGTCCTGGACCTCTATATCTTTGGAGAGGATGTATTCGAGTCTCTCTCCGACAATCCCAATTTGAAAGAGTTCAAGGGCGATCTCCGCAACCCGGCGATCATCGCCAAGGCGCTCGCCGGTTGCGACACTGTGATTCACCTGGCCTGTGTTTCAAATGATCCGTCGTTCGAGCTGGATCCGGCGCTCGGCAAGTCCATCAACTTCGACGCCTTTCAGCCGCTGGTGCAGGCCGCCAAGAAGGCTGGCGTCAATCGCTTCATCTACGCCTCTTCGTCCAGTGTCTATGGCATCAAGGACGAACAGAATGTCACCGAAGACCTAAAGCTGGAACCTCTCACAGACTATTCCAAGTTCAAGGCCATGTGCGAGGATGTCCTCGAAGAAGAGCGAGAGCCCGGTTTCACGACCATGGTTATCCGGCCCGCCACGGTGTGCGGGTACGCGCCGCGGCTGCGTCTGGACCTGACGGTCAATATTTTGACCAATCACGCCATCAACAATGGCAAGATCACTGTTTTCGGCGGCAGCCAAAAACGGCCGAACATCCATATCGACGATATGGTGCAATTGTATCTGAACTGTATGGAATATGACGATTCGATGATCGACGGCATGGTATTCAATGCCGGCTATGAAAACCATCCGGTCATGGAGATCGCTGAAATGGTGCGTGGTGTCATCGGCAACAGCGTCGGCATCGACGTTACTGAGACCGACGACCTCCGCTCCTACCACATTTCGTCGGAACGGATTAAATCCCATCTGGGATTTACGCCGACGCACACGATTTCCAATGCCATCGAAGACTTAAGCAGCGCTTTTGGCTCTGGCCTGGTGCCGGATTCGCTTTCCAATCCAAAGTACTTCAATGTGAAAGTGATGCAGAATCTATCGCTCTCGTGATACAGGAATGCATGGCTTCACCCATGGCGTCTCAGTTCCACATCGGCCTCGACTTCGATAATACGATTGCTGGCTATGACAAACTAATTTCGGAACTGGCCATTGAACACGGTTGGCTGGAAAAGTCTCAAACCGGCTCGAAACGACAGACCCGCGATGCCCTTCGCGCCCTGCCCCAGGGCGAGGATAAGTGGCAAACTCTCCAGGCTGAGATCTACGGCCCGCGCATGCAGAATGCCGCTTTGATGAAGGGTATCCCTGAATTCCTGTCCGTGTGTTATCGTCAAGGCGTAAAACTGAGCATTATCAGCCACAAGACGGAATTTGCAAATTTCGGCCCACAGGATGTGAATTTGAGAATCGCCGCGCTGGATTGGATGTCGGAGAACAGCCTTCTTTCGAAGGTGGGCCCCGGAGTGCCGCCGGACCGAGTGTTCTTTGCGTCCACCCGCAACGAAAAGATTGAGTTGATCATCCGGGAAGGCTGCACCCATTTCATCGACGACCTGATTGAAGTTTTTGACCATCCGGCATTTCCGGATCACGTTCAGCGCTATCTGTTCGCGCCGGACGGCGGCGCCACGGCAGAGCATCAAGCGTATCAGTCTTGGCAGGAGATCGAAGTTGCAATCTTCGGAGCTTGAAGACCGCGCGCACGCTTATGGCTCGGACCAGCTGTCCTTGGCGGCGGAACTGGGTGGCATCCTACTCGACGCAGATATCAAACACGTCAATCGCATCTCCGGCGGCGGCAACAACGGCATGTTCCGCATCATCTCCAGCAAAGGGGAACATGCCCTGAAACTATATCGCCGCGACCCGAATGATCCGAGGGATCGGTTGGGCGCTGAAGAAGCTGCCATCACCTTCATGCGCAAACACGGAATTGAACAGGTTCCCAAGCTGATCGCCCAGGACGCACGCGAGCAATGCGCGGTGTTCGACTGGATTGACGGCCAAGCGATTACCAGTCCGACGATGGTGGATATCGACACGGCCTGGCAATTCGCCGCACGACTGCATGAGCTGATCAACGAATCTGATGCGGAAAAGATCGCCCTAGCCTCGGATGCGTGTCTATCGTTTCAAGACATCGCTTCCCAGGCGGAACAGCGCATGGAACGGTTCCTGGCCCACGACGGATTATCTGAAAGTTGCCGGGGCTTTTTGGAAAAGGAGTTCCGCCCTGCCCTGACCGAGATCGTCGAGCACGAACGCGCGTTTATCGAGTCCACTGGCCTGGACTTCACCTCAGTGTTGGAGCGCGATGAGCAAACGCTGAGTCCGTCGGATTTCGGCTTTCACAATGCCATCCGAACGCCGACCGGTGATATTGTCTTTCTGGATTTCGAATATTTCGGCTGGGACGATCCGGCTAAGTTGATTTGCGATTTCGTCCTCCATCCGGGCATGAGGCTGTCCGACGAACTCCGGGACAGATTTGTCACCCAGGCCGACAGCATCTATTCAGGTAACGAGCGGCTGATGGAACGGATGCATCATGCCCTGCCCCTCTATGCGCTCCGCTGGTGCATGATCGTGTTAAATGTTTTTTTGCGAAATGATGCTGAAATAGAACTTGCTGACGCAGGACAAAATTCTGCCGCGGTTGTCAAACGTCAACGACTTGCGCGCGCCCGGGATTTGCTCAGTCAGGCCATTACCATTGACCGGATGATTTAATGCCAGACAGCCATATCGATCACGGAAAAGACCTTTCAACAGCCGAACTTGACAACCGGTCGCTGGCGTTGCGCCGCTTGGCGGTGACCGCGCTGGACGGCGGCGGGCGCGGCCACATCGGCTCCACCTTCTCGTTGATTGAAATCTTCCGCGTTCTCTACGACGACATTCTCACCTACCGCCCGGATGAACCCCAGTGGCCGGACCGGGACCGCTGTATCCTCAGCAAGGGGCACGGCTGCATCGCGCTCTATACGTTGCTCGCCGACAAAGGGTTTATTCCGGAAAGTGAGCTCCAGACGTTCTGCAATTTCGACTCGCGCCTGGGCGGCCATCCGGAACAAGGCAAAGTACCCGGCGTGGAATTCTCCACCGGCGCCCTTGGACACGGGCTGCCCGTCGGCGTTGGCATGGCATTATCCGCCCGCATGCAAGAACGCCCGAGCCGCGTTTTCGTGGTGACCGGTGACGGCGAAATTAACGAAGGCTCCGTCTGGGAAGCCGCCATGAGCGCCGGCAAGCATGGGCTCTCCAATCTCACCGTCATGATCGACTACAACAAACTGCAAAGCTATGGCCCCGTAGACATGGTCCAGCCTCTGGAACCCCTGGCCGACAAGTGGCGAAGCTTTGGCTTCGGCGTGGCGGAAGTGGACGGCCATGATGTGGAACAGCTTCGCAGCACCCTCAATGGTCTTCCTCTGGAACCGGAGAAACCCACCGCCATCGTCTGCCATACGGTTAAAGGCCGCGGCATTCCCTTTGCCGAAGGCAAGGCCGAGTGGCATCACAAGTCGCGTCTCAACGACGAAGATATCGCCCAGCTCTACGACGTGTTGGGAGGCCGGTAATGCGTAAAACCAGCTTGGACATGGTCTATGAATTAGCCAAACAGGACGAACGTGTGGTGTTCATCGGCTCCGATCTCGGCCCCGGCGTACTCGACAATTTCCGCGAAGAAATGCCCAACCGGTTCTTCATGGAAGGTGTGTCGGAAGCCAACATCATCGGCATGGCCGCGGGCATGGCCATGGACGGCTATATCCCCTTTGTGAACACCATCGCCACTTTCCTAACCCGGCGCTGTTTTGAACAAATCTCCATGGACCTCTGCCTGCATGATCTGCCGGTGCGCCTGATCGCCAATGGCGGCGGGCTAGTCTATGCGCCCTTGGGCCCCACCCATATCGCCATCGACGACGTGGCCCTGATGCGGTCTCAGCCGAACATGACCGTGGTCGCGCCCTCAGACGCGGAAGAAATGGGAGCCTTCATGCCAGAAACATTAAACTGGCCACATCCGATCTATATCCGCCTCGGCAAGGGCGGTGATCAGGTCATCCACAAAGACGGCAACCGATTCAAGATCGGCACGGGCATCGTGCACCGGGACGGCGGCAAGGTCGTCATCGCCGCCACCGGCGTCATGACTAACCGCGGCTTGGGCGCCGCTGAAATTCTGCAAGAGAGCGGCATCGACTGCACGGTGCTGCACTTCCCGACCATCAAGCCTCTTGATGCGGGTCTACTGTTCAAATACGCCGCGACAGCCGAAATGATTGTTACACTAGACGAGCATTTGCTCTCCGGCGGGCTCGGTTCAGCCATTCTGGAAACGCTCAACGACGAGTATACGAGCGAGCTACCCGTGGTTCACCGGCTTGGTATCAAAGACCGGTTCACCACAAACTACGGCTCTCAGGACGAACTATTGGAGCATTTTGGTCTGCAGCCTGAACAGATTGCCGCGTTTATTGAGCAGAAACGCCATAAAATTAAAGCTGCCTGAGCCCGCATACCATGACCTCGTCCTCCAACAAATATCTAAGCGACGCTGACAATGTCCTCTCGAATAAATTTGTGCGGGACGGCTACATCATTAACCCGGTAGAAGACCTCCACCAACTGGATAATATTCGAGAGTTTGTAGAGGAGCTTGGGAGAGACCATTTAGGAAAAGAAAGTTTAAAGGGTGAAACCGATTTCTTTAATTCAACCCATCAATATTTGGCCGTGAAGGAGCTCAACGAATTACGCTTGTCCGTGATCAATGGCCTAAGGGCAGCAGATTGGTTCAAACCCGCTTATTATGCGCTGGCCCGCGAAGCAATCCATGCCATTGTAGGCAATGAATTAGCAATGCAGCGCGGCATAAATCTAAGCATTCAACTTCCGAACGACGATAGCTCCCTTCTTCCTATACATGCCGATGTCTTGAACGGAGATTCATGTTTTGAAGTGGTGCTATGGGTCCCGCTGGTAGATTGCTACCGAACGAAGAGCATGTATATCCTATCCCCGGAACGGACATCAGCAATCTTCGACGATTTTAAAAAATATGATGGCCAAACTACTGACGTCATATTTGAAACAATCAAACCGCATATTGAATGGCTGGAAGTACCATACGGATCATATCTTCTGTTTTCTCAAAATTTACTTCACGGAAATCTGGTCAACGAGGAGCCGGAAACACGTTGGTCGATGAATTGTCGGTTTAAAAGCCTCCTGTCGCCCTACGCTGATAAAAAATTTGGAGAATTCTTCGAACCGATCACGATGCGGGCCGCTACCCGGATTGGCCTTAAGTTCAAGGAACCTTCGCTTGATGATGGCTAATGAACTTGGATACCGCGGCTATATCTCTAGCCGACCTATTCAAGGTAATCGGACTGCGCAGCACGTCCAGAACCTCGTAATACGAGATTATGCCGGTCGTCATGGCTTCGGTTGGAAGCTAAGCGCGACCGAACTTACCCCAGAAAATTGCTATATTGTCCTGGACGGCGTGCTTGAGCGACTTGACGAAATAGACGGCATTATCTGCTTTAGTCTTTTTATGTTGCCGGAGGATACTCTACGCAGACGGCGTGTTTTTAAGCGCATCCTAGAGGCAGGAAAGTCGCTCCACGCGGCTTCGGAGAACTTACGGGTTCAAACGGCGGAGGAACTTGCATTCGTTGAAGATATCTGGCGTGTGCATCATCTTCTTCCTACTTGCCCGCAAGTTGAGGAATTTGCGGAATGGTGCAAATAAATTTCCTGACAAACGTTCATACCGGCACTCAACGCAACTACGTGCAGAGAGTCGTCGAACATGACAAGGCGGCTTGCGCCGAAGTAGCCATTCAATGGGGCTATGACTATTGGGATGGAGATAGAAAACACGGCTTCGGCGGCTATTCTTATGACGGCCGGTGGCTGCCTGTCGCGCAGGAAATGGCAGAACATTACGAGCTGAAGGCCGGCGACAAGGTCCTGGATATCGGCTGCGGCAAAGCGTTCCTGCTTTACGAGTTCACACAAGCCGTCCCAGGGATCGAGGTCTCCGGCATCGATATCTCCCAATACGGGATTGAAAACGCTAAAGAGGAAATCCGTGAACAGCTCCACGTCGGCAATTGCACGGACCTTCCGTTCGAGGACAATTCTCTCGACTTCGTCTATTCGCTGAACACGTTCCATAACCTCAAGAACTTCGAGCTTGAAGCGGCGGTCAAAGAAATGAATCGCGTCAGCCGGGGCAAAACCTATATCTGCGTCGAGTCTTTCCGCAACGAACAGGAGAAAGTCAATCTCCTTTATTGGCAGCTCACCTGCCGCAGTTTCTACGACGTTGAGGAATGGGAATGGCTCCTGAGGACGTACGGTTATACCGGCGACATTGGGTTCATCTATTTCGAATGACGAATCCAGTGACGGCTTTGTTTCCGATACGAAATACCCTAGTCCTTGGCGCGTCTAGTTTTGTCGGACGCCGGCTCATGGAACTCAGTGATCCCGAAACTGTCACAGGCAGTTATCATTCCACCGCTATCCCCAACGGTTTCAGATTCGACGCGACGAAGCAAAAGCTCACGGACCTTGTAAATACCGATCACGGGTTCACCCACGCCATACTGCTGCTCGGCGATACGCAACCGGATTCCTGTTTTGCCGATCCTACGGTGTCCCGGCAGACCAACGTGGAGGGGGTGAAATCCGTAATCGGGGCACTCTTCCAACTGGGCATAAAACCGATCTTCACATCGACCGAATTCGTCTTCGATGGGGAAACCGGCAATTATACGGAGGCGGACGACGCTCGCCCGATCCTACTCTACGGCGATCAGAAACTGGAGATCGAGCATTTCCTCCAACAAAGTGGAGAGGATTTCCTCATCTGCCGGCTGGCGAAGGTATTTGGCAACAAAATTAACGACGGCACCCTCTTTTCCAGTTGGGCACGGCAGGTGTTTAACGGTACGGAGCGACTAACGTGTGCACGGGACCAAGCTTTCTCTCCGATTTTCGTGGAGGATGTCATCCAGGCGTTGGCGATCGGGATAAAGGATAACTTGTCTGGCCTGTATCACCTGTCGGGTGGGCAACGCATGACCCGACTGGAACTACTGGAACTCCTGATCGCCCAGATCAAGAAACACCGCCCTGTTCTGCTGGAAATCGAAACATGCAGCATTCATGATTTTGATCTGCCGGAAAAACGACCCATCGACGTCTCCATGAAAATCGACAAGCTCACCTCAGACAGCGGTTTCCAGCCCTCGGACCTCGAAGAACTCTGCGGGCGGCTGGTCGCCTCCTGGGCAAGCTAGGCAAGAAGGAGAACATGCCATGTCCCAATCGTCGGTTTCCCTTTATGATCCCGAGAGTTGCTGGCGCGACCTGGACGCGAAATCCATCGGATATTTCACCAAACGTCCCCTGCGCGTTGTCGATCCCTATCTCATCGCCGAAATCAAATCCATGGCCCTGGAGTCAGGCGACAATGTTCGGCTTTCACTGCACGCTGGCCCCGACGATCCTTTTCACGAGATGATCATCTTCCAACATGGAGACAAGTATTACCGGCCAAAGAAACATATCGAAAAAGATAAGTCATTTCACATGCTCGAAGGTGAGATGGGAGTATTCGTATTTGAAGAAGATGGAGAGTTGATCGATGCCAGGCGCCTCAGTCGCGAAAGCAGTCCAATTTATCGTGTCGCTAAAGGCCTATATCATACGGACATACCGATTACTGATTATGTCATTCATCATGAAAGCACCCTAGGACCATTTCTCGGAGACAAGGACAGGGTGTTTGCGCCATGGTCGACGGATCCCGATAGTCCCGAGGCGTTTGCTGAATTTCGCAAAAATATGATAAATCGCCTGAACGAGTTCGAGTGACGGATCTGTGGCGCTCTCTCAGTTAATCGCCACCAGTATTGCGCCCGGCTCCCGCATCGACGTGCAGCGCCGTGCTGTGGAGAGCTGGCAGGAGGCGGGGCTGAACTTTGTCTCCCTCAACAGCCCGGCGGAGATCGAACGGCTCGCGGGCGATTTCCCCGATGTGGAATTCATCCCGCTGCTGCGTGACGCCCGCCTGACCGCCGGCAAGCCGGTGATCTACATCAACGATATCCTCCAGCATTTCCGGGAATCCGGCGTCGACCGCTTCGGCATCATCAATTCGGATATTTTCGTGAACGGCACGGTGATGGATTTCGTCAATGGCCAACCGGACGGCGCTTTCGTCGCCTGTCCCCGCACGGAGGTTGAAAATTTCGGCGATGTGTCGGGAAGTCTGGACCCGCTCGGATATGACGCGTTTTTCTTCAGCCGCGTCACCCTTCCCGTCTGGAACGAAACCCAGTTTTGTCTGGGCATGCCATTCTGGGACCACTGGTTTCCCATGATGCCCCTACTGGCCGGTCGCACCTGCCGGAAACTTCACTCAGCGGCGTTTCAGCACATCCCCCACCCGGTTTCCCGGGACGACAGTTTCTTCATGTTCAACGATCACTTCGCCGGACACATTATCGCCGCAATGCAGGGCAGTATCATCGGTTTCGGGGGCGGGTTTAAGACGGAAAAATTCGAAATATTACGCGATGCCGCGGCGGCCGAATCCCCAGGCGCCAGCGAGGAGATACGCCTCGACCGTTTGAGAGAACTCGCTGCCTATTACGACGAATTGAGCCGCTACGTCGTCAAATTCATCGACGAAAAATTCGAGAAAATTGAATTTCCGGCTTAGTCCGTGTTGCCGTTGGTGTCCGGATCGAACACCACGATCTTGCTGCCGCCGGTGTCGAACTCGAAAGACACGTGGATCAAATCCTTGAGACGGTCGCGCACTTTTTGCCGGTCTTCCGGCTTCACCACAAACAGCATAAACCCACCGCCGCCGGCGCCCAAGAGCTTGCCACCCAGCGCGCCGGCCTCCCGGCCGGCCGCGTAGATGCCGTCCACCGCCGGCGTGGTCACCCCGTCGGCCAATTCCCGTTTCAGAATCCAGGCCTCATGCATCATGTTGCCGATCTCTTCAACTACATCGCCCTCACCAGAGAGGATGCTTGTGACCTCATCGGCCAGTTCACCAAGGGTCGTCAATTCCTTTTGCTTTTTGTCGAAGTTATCGATTTGTTTCTGGGCGATCTGCGAGGCGTATCGGGAGAAACCGGTAAAGAACAACATCAGCGAGCCTTGGAGCGCCTTCTTGTTGTCTGGCTTCATGATCAACGGCTGCACATCAAACGTATCGTCGCGGTTGAAGTTGATCCGGTTGAGCCCGCCATAGGCGGCCCAAATCTGATCCTGACTGCCGACGGCCTCTTTCATGACGTTCTGCTCGATACGGATGGCTTCCTTGGCCAAGTCTTCCTTGGAGACCATCTGACCGTTGAGCGCATTCAGCGCGTTCAGCAGCCCGACGGAAAATGACGAGCTGCTGCCGAGCCCGGACCGGGCCGGTAGATCCGCATTGTAGGAGATTTCCAAGCCCTTCTCGAAGCCCATCTCGCCCAGAATAGCGCGGACGGCGGGATGGCGGATATCGTCGACCTCATTGACCAACTCGATATTCGACCAGACCACGCGGTGCTTGTGTTCAAAAAATGGCGGCAGATAGCGGACGCTGAGATAGCAGTACTTGTCGATGGTCGCGCCGATCACCGCGCCGCCATTTTGCCGGTACCAGGCCGGGTAATCGGTCCCGCCGCCGAACAGCGACATGCGAAAGGGTGTTTTGCTGATAATCATGCGGTCATCTTCTTTCGATCGGTCATGTACGGGCCCAACACGGACGGTGCACGCGCATAGTCCTCCGGCGTCCCGATATCCAAAAACGTGTAGTCCCCCTTGAACCCATGGAGCGTACCAGTCGGCACCGCCTGAAACACGTCCCGCTCCAAAGACGGCCCCGCCGTCGCGTCGATCCGGTCCAGCATGGCCTGACCGAACAGATAGATGCCGGCGTTGATATAACCGGCCTCACCTGCGTCGTTCTTTTCTCGGAAGGCAGTAATGACACCTTTGTCATCCACATCCACCGAGCCGTAGCGGCCGGCATCGGCGATATAAGTGCAGAGGAGTGAGGCCTCTGCGCCGGCAATTTCATAGTTCGCCACAAAGTCCTCCAGGGGCGCATCGACAAAACTGTCACCGTTCATGACCATCACCGTCTCACTCTGCAACGACGGTCTAGCATTGCGGATCGCGCCCGCCGTGCCCAAAGGCTCCGTCTCGCGGACCGTCTCAATCGAAAGCCCATCGATACGGCAATTTGCGGCAAATGTTTCTACCTGTTCCGCTTTGTAACCGATGCTGAGGATCACCCGCCGGACACCGAAACCGGCCAGCCAGTTGAGCTGAAATTCCAGAAACGGTCGGTCGTCGACCGCCGCCAAGACCTTGGGGCGACCAGACACAACACCTGCCAGCCGGGTGCCGAGGCCGCCCGCCAGGATCATAACATCAATGTCGGCAAGGTTGGTCATCCAGCTCCCTAGATATTCCCGTACACCCGGTTGCGGATCATCTGATACCCCTTGATCAGTTCCGGAATGCCGACATCCAGGGAATGCGCCGGCCTATACCCCGTGGCCTCAATCTTTTCGTTGGAGACGATGTAATCCCGTTTGTCCGGGTCCTCGCCGATCGGGGCCTCCAGGAACACAAACCCTGGCAGGTGCTCTTTGATCTTGTCGCAGAGCTCCCATTTCGACAGGTTCGCATCCGACAGACCTACATTGTAGGCCTCCCCCTTCATCGTGTCGAAATTGTTGATGGCATGCATGAAGGCGTTGGTGACATCCCGCACATGGATGTAATTCCGCTTGAAGTGGCTTTCAAATAAGACCACCGCCCGGTCATTCACCGCACGATAGACGAAATCGTTCACCAGCAGATCTAGCCGCATGCGGGGCGCCATGCCGAACACCGTCGCGAGCCGCAAGCTGATCCCGTTTTCACGGGCCAAAACCAATTGCTCCGCCTCTACCTTGGTGGTGCCGTAGAGCGTGATCGGGTTCAGCGGCGAATCCTCGGTACAGAACTTACCGGACTCGCCGATACCGTAGCCGGAATTGGTGATCGGCATGATCACCCGCTGATCCTTACTCAGAAAGCCCAGGAGCATCTCGACCGCATCCCGGTTGATCGACGTTGCCCCCAGCGGGTCCTTCGCACACAGCGGCGCACCGACCAGCGCGGCCAACGGAATGACCACATCCGCCTTTTTGGCCAAGGGCTCGACCATCGACTTGTCCCGCGCATCGCCGCGCAACAATTCGAAATTCGGATCGGCGCAAACATGGGCCAGACTGTTCTGGTCGAACATAAAGCTGTCGAGAACGGTGACGCTGTGGCCCTTGCTCAGAAGCTCCGGCACCAGGATTGAGCCCAAATAGCCGGCCCCGCCAGTCACCAAGACATTCAATATATCAGCCATTCGTGTCCTCTTCTCAATTCTATTGGCAGGCGTGATCCAGCACCGCACGGAACTTGGTGATCTGCTCGGTCAGGTCAAACGGATGGTTGCCGACAAAAAATCCGAAATCATGAGCGGTGTTGCCGTTGGTCATATCGCCCACCAGCTCATAATCGAAAAACTTAATCGCATCGTGCCGGGGGAAACAGCCACCGGTAATGATGCGGAAGCCGATGTCGGCATCTTTCAACGCCTGCATCACCGCCGCCCGGTCAAAACCCTTCTCCGGGTTGAGGATCACCGTGAAACAAAAACTGGACGATTTGCCGTTCTCCCGCTGGATGATGAATCGGTCGTCGCCGGCGAAAGCGTCCTGGAAGGTCGTCAGATTTTTGCGCCGGGCCTTTGTCAGCGCCGGCAGTTTCTTTAATTGCTCAATACCCACCGCCGCGTTGATTTCCTGGGGTCGGACGTTATAGCCGGGCAGGATAAATCGGTAGGCCTCGAAAAAGTCGTCCTCCCGTGGCTCATACAAAGTCGTTCCCTCGGTCAGGTCCCGTGTCCAACCATGCGCCCGGATGGAGCGCGCCAAGTCGTTGAGCTCCGGATCATCCGTAATCAGCATCCCACCTTCAATGGTCGAGATATGATGCGAGAAAAAGGACGAGAAGGTGCCGATATCGCCAAAAGTGCCGGTCCTTTGACCATTCAGCTCCGCATCCATGGACTCGCAATTGTCTTCAAAGAAAATCAGATCATGTTTGTCGGCAAAGGCGCGCATCACGTCCAGCGCCGCCGGGTTACCAAGGATGCTCACGCCGACAATCATCCGCGTCTTCGGCGTCAGCGCCTCTTCCAGCCGGCTAACATCCATGTTGAGCGTGTCCAGCTCCACATCGACGAAACGCAGTTTTAGCCCGTACTGTTGGAGCGGATGGTATGTCGTGCTCCAGGAAATCGCCGGGACAATGACCTCATCGCCGGGTTCCAGCGGCTTGTCGGCCCGGTAGCACAGCGCGGCAACGCCGACCAAGTTGGCGGACGAGCCGGAATTGACCATGACCGCGTAGTTTGCGCCGAAATATTTGGCGAACGCCGCCTCGAACTCGGCAACCTTCGGGCCCATGGTGAGCCGGCCGGAGTCGATGACCGACTGAATGGCGGCTTTTTCCTCCGGGCCCCAGGTATCGGCGGCGAGATCATAGAACATTCTTGGCGGCCTACTCGCTGAACTTCTCGGGCACCGGGGCTGGCTGCACCACGCCTTCCTCCTGAAGCTCGTGATGGACGTGATTAAAGCATTCCAGGAGCCCCTGGCCGAAATCGATACCCGGATTGTTCACCAGCTTTACACCAATAGTCGGCGAGAAGGAGTAAGGGGTCAGGACGTAGTGGCCCTTATAGTCCTCGTCCAGCATCTCGATCTCCACCTCGCCGTTCATCATTTCCCGGATGAGGCTCAGGAGGTCGGCGTATTTGTAGCGTTCCACACCGGTCAGAATGACGTTCTGTTTGATGTATTGCGGGTCTTCCAGGATATCGACGCTCAGCTTGCCGGCGTCGCGGCCGTGGATGTATTCCCGCTCCTCCGAGCCATCGCCGGGGAAGACGATTTTTCTGTTCATCAGCGCCTGGCGGATTATCCGGTAGATGCGGTTGTTGGAATCACCGCGTTCGCCATAGACCGAGCCGTAACGGACGATCGTATAGTCGAAATCATACTGCTCCCCGTACTGCTCGACGATCAGCTCGGACGACTTCTTGGAAACCCCGTAAAAAGCGCCCTTGCGGGAAAAGACGTAGACCGAACTGGCATACAGGAACCGCTTTACATTGTGGCGGCGGCAGGCCTCAAGCACGTTCAGATTGCCCATGACGTTCAGATTGACCGTCTCCACCGGCTTGTCGATGGAATCATTGAGGTCGGCCAAACCGGCGAAGTTGTATACTGCGTCCATACCCTCCACCGCCCGCAGCACGGCGGCTGAACCCATGATATTGCCGACGATCATCTTGGCCGAACCATTGATGTAGGGAGAGGCATGGAGATCGAAAACGCTGACCTCGTGGCCCCGTTTGATCAACTCATCGACGACGTAGGAGCCGAGGAACCCGGCGCCGCCTAAAACCAACACTTTCATAGCCAACATCCCATCTTAACTATGCACCATTACCCGTTGAAATAACTATCTAAATGACCGATGGCTGAGCGCCCCATGGCAAGAATGGACTCCGCCGAGGAACCGCCCGTATGCGGCGTGCAAATCAGGTTCGGCAGGGTCAAGAACTCTTTATCGTCGCAAGGTTCCGCTTCGAACACGTCCAGCGCGGCGCCGGCGATGACGTTGTCCATCAGGGCCTTTTTGATCGCCTGCTGCTCAACAATGGGGCCACGCGCCACATTGATCAAATAGGCGGTCGGCTTCATGGCGCCGATAGTTTCCGAGTTGAACATATGACGGGTCTCATCATCCAAGGGCGTATGCACAGTGACAATATCGGATTGCGCCAACAGCTCCTCCTTGGACACCTCTGTAACGCCCGCCTCGGCGTAATAGTCCGCCTGATCAATCACATCGTTCACCAGGATCGTGCAGCCGAACGGCTTTAATAGGGAGATCACTTCCTTGCCGATATACCCGACGCCGATGATGCCCACGGTTTTACCGCTCAGATCGAACCCGCCGATTTTGTTCCAGTCGTCATTATCGCGCAAATGTCGTGCGGAAAGAAAAACGTGCCGCGCCAACCCGATCATGTAACAAAGCGCCATTTCGGCGACACCGCGACGGTTCACACCGCCGGTCCAACCGATTTTGACCTGCCGGTCGGCGCAGGCCTGCTGATCCACACTGTCGAGACCGACGCCGTACTTGGCGACGATCTTCAGACCGGAACAGCGGTCCAGCACGGACGCCGTAATCGGCTCAAGCCCGACCACGGCCCCGTCGGCGCCTTGGAAATAGTCGGCGACCATGTCTTCGGTGTAGATCACACCGTTCTCGTTGAATTCCGTGTTGGGAAATTTCTCCAGCAGCTCTGCCCGCAGCACCGGATGAGCTGAAAAACTCTTGGAGGTGACCTTGATAACGGGATCGGCCATACGGTCTAGCCCTTGGCGAGCGCCAGGGCGGCCTCCGCAATGTGCCGCGTATCAATACCGTAATGATCATGCAGCGTATCGCGGTCGCCGTTGACGATCTCGAACCCGTCTTTGAGGCCTAGCCTTTTCATGCGCGGCATTGCGCCTTCGTCGATCAGGACCTCGGCCACAGCACTGCCCATACCGCCTTCCAAAAGCTGTTCCTCTACGGTGAGGACAGATTTGTATCCGCTGACCAACCTTGCCAACTTCGCGCCATCAATCTTTTTCAACCGGAACAGATCAATCACACCGGCGGAAACGCCCTGCTCTGCCAACATGTTACAAGCTTTCAACGCTTTGTGGGTCATGTAGCCGCAGGCGATGATGGCGACATCCTTGCCCGCGGCCATTTCGCACATGCCGTCACCCATTGCCTCGCTAAATCCGCCATTGTAGATCGGCGGCTGCGGATTGCGTTCCAGCCTCAGATAGCGGAATGCCGGCTGCTCAATTGCCAGGGTGGCGATCGCGGCCGCGGATTCCTCGTCCGACGGGCTCAGCACCTCAATGCCGTTAAGCGCCCGCATGCAGGCGATGTCTTCCGGCGTAAAGTGGGTCAGCGTCGCATGGTCGTAGCCCAACCCCACCCCCACCGCGATCATGGTAACCGGCAGATTCATTGACGCGATCACGCACTTCACCTGCTCGTAGCAACGGGCCGTGATGAACGGCGCCATGGCGTAGAGAAACACCTTTTTGCCCGACAGCGCCAAGCCGGACGCCAGATCGACCATGTTCTGCTCGGAAATGCCGGCGTGGATAAACTGTCCCGGTAGGTCTTTGCGAAAATCGTCCAGCGCCGCCGCGCCCAAGTCGGCGCTAATGAACAGAATGTCTTTATCCTTCTGCGCCGCCGCGTAAATCGTGTCGATGACCGCATCCCGCATCAATTTGGGCTTGGGCGTTTCGGTCATGACGGGGTTCACTTGCATGTCCATCTAGGCCTCCGCCACGTCGAGGCCGAGGTCGCGCCGGCCTTGCGCCATCAACTCGTCGTTCGGCATTCGGTTGTGCCATTCGGACCGGCCTTCCATGAAGGAAATACCCTTGCCCTTCAACGTGTTGGCGATGATGGCCAGGGGCTTGCCGTTGGTCTTACCCATCTTGCCGAAGGCGGACATCAGTTCGTCAAAAGAATGACCATCAACGGCCACCGTTTCCCAACCGAAGCTTTGCCACTTGGCTTCCATATCGCCCAATTCCAGCAAATCCTCCGTCTTGCCGAGGATGCAGAGCTCATTCCGGTCTACGATCGTCACTAGATTATCGAGCTTATGATGGGCGGCAAACATGGCCGATTCCCAAATAGACCCTTCGTAGCATTCGCCGTCGCCGACGATGACGAAAGTCTTGTAGTCGCGGCCATCCTGACGGGCAGCCAGGGCAAAGCCGGCGCCCATGCCAACACCGTGGCCGAGAGAACCGGAAATTCCTTCGATGCCGGGAATTCGGAAATCCGCATACATGCCCAGCAAGCCACCGGGCTCGGTAAAGCGCTCCAGCTCGCTTTCGTCGAAATAGCCGAGATCGGCGAGGATCGGATACTGCACCATTGCGGCATGCCCTTTGGACACGATAATCCGGTCGCGGTTTGGATCATCAGGATTGTCCGGGGTCACCTTGGCCACGCCGCCGTAATAAAGGGAGACCATGATTTCGGTGCAAGAGTAAGTGGAAGGGATATGGCCCTTGCGCTGCCGCATGACCATATCCCATAACGCGCGGCGCAACCACAGCGCCTTGTCTTCAAGGTCGTTTATCTTCACGCTCATCTTCCCGTTCTAGACGGACAGTCGTTAAGCCGCTGTCCGCTCTTCCAATAACTTCCGGCTCAGCGGAATGGAGACCATGCGATTGATATGGTCGACCACATCCTGGCCGAATTTCTGCTTCACCATGTCCAGATAGGGCTGGTGAGTGAAATACGTATCGAACGCCTTATCCCGGAATTCCAGAATCTCCGCTGCGCTGCAGAATTGATTGCTTAGCGGCTTGGCGTTGTAGCCATGCTGGGAAAAATCCTTCCAGGTATCCGGCAATTCTATACCGTCATGGATCGCCATGTCGTAAAGATCCGATCCCGGATAGGCCATCGCAGAATAGAAGTTGGCAAACTCGCAGTTCAATTCGAGGGCCAAGTCGAACGTCGCCTGCATTCGCTCTTTGTTGTCGTCGGGCAATCCAAAGATGTAGTTGCCGATGATATAGATGCCGGCGTCTTGAATGCGGCGAGCCACGTCGATGATATCATCGTTGCCATAGACCTTATGCGCGCCGTCGCGCACATGAGTGCTACCACTCTCGATGCCCAGGCACAGCCAATTGATACCGGCCGCCTTCAGGTTATCCAGAAACTCGTCCTGCACCGTGTCCACCCGGGCGTAGGCCCAGATATTCACGTCATAGTCCCGCTCCCTCAAAAGGTCACACAAGCCCATGACATGGCGCTTGTTGAGCACGAACATTTCATCGACAAATTTGATATTTTTGACCCCATAGGTCTCGACAAGATGGTCAATTTCCCGGATCACGCATTCCGGGCTCCACATCCGGTAGGACGATTTGCCAAACGGCGAATTGATACAGCAGAAGCTGCACTTGTACGGGCAACCCAGGCTGGTGTGGATCGACGCATAAGGCGAACGTTCGTGAATATGGTCAAAACTGTGCCAGTTGTGCGCCCGATACTTGTCCATGGGCAGCAAATCCCAAGCGATGCCCGGCATTTCGTGATCCAGATCGTTCAACAGCGGTTCCGCCGCGCGCGGCGCGATGATCTCGCTGCCGCTGCGCCACCACAGGCTGGGAATATCAGCGAATTCAGTCCAGCCTGCGTTCAACGCCTGCAGCGTTTTGTAAATGGTCACAGGCCCTTCCAGATCGACGACAAAGTCCACGGATTCCTCTTCCATGGTCTTCTTCGGCAGCGCCGCCGGATGGGTGCCGGTAATCATGACCTTGGCGCCGGTGCCGGCATCTTTGATCTTGCGGGCAATATCCCCGGCCGCCGTCATGTTCTGGGTCGAAGCCGAGGGCTGGAAGCCGTAGACCACGATGCAGATGATCTTCGCATCGAAATCCTCGGTCGCCACGCGCGCGACTTCATCCGCACTCGCCATCATGGCCGGCGCGTCATAGATCGCGACGCTATGGCCTTTTTGCCTGAGATAAGTGGCGAACAGCCCGGCAAAGACCGGCGGCTCGATGGCCGAAAATTCGTCGCCTAAATCCTGATAGATTTGCTTTCTGTCACCAGGGTTGATGAACAGGACATCCACACCGTTAGCCATTCAGGCTCTCCTTTTCCCATTTTTCGGGATTAATCATTAATCGGTATTCTAGCCGATTTCGCGCATTTTAGGCGAAGGAGTCTTAACCAATGTTGAATCGGGAGCGTTTTTCGCCGGTTTCAGCGCAAAATTTGGCTGAGATAGCGGTCTTCACCACCAATACAAGCGGCGAATCCACAAGATTGCCGCCTAGGTCTCAAACAACTCAATAACCCGGGTAATGTCCTCTTCCGCCCAGCCCTTCTCTTCGGCGCGGCGCAGCAACTCAGCCGCCTTCGTCGCCATGGGTAAATCGGCCGCGCTGGCGTCACCCAGATCAAGCGCGGTGTCCAGATCCTTGAGCATCGTGAACACGTGCCCCAGGAACGGCTCGTATTGCCGATTGGCGTAGCGCGGCCCGAAAATCTGCAACGGGATGGAATCCCCGAACCCGCCGGTCAGAGCTTCGGCCAGCTGCGTGGCATCGACGCCCGCCTTTTCTGCCAGGCTAATCGCCTCAGCAATGGTCGCCAGATTTGCCCCGACGATCACTTGATTACAAAGCTTGGTGACCTGCCCGGCCCCGCTCGGCCCCATATGGGTCACCCGCTGACTCAGATGCGCCAGGACCGGCCGGACTCGCTCAATCTCGTCCGCGTCGCCGCCGGCGAGGATCGCCAGCGTCCCCTCTTCCGCGCCCTTCACGCCACCGGAAACCGGGGCGTCGATCCAGCCCATGCCGGCCTCTGATCTCAACCGCGCCTCGAACTCCCGTGTCGTGTCTGGCCGCATGCTGGAAAAATCCACGAGCAACTTTCCCGAGGCGCCGCCGGAGGCCACGCCGCCAGCCCCGAAAACCACCTGCTCCACCGCCTTGGCGTCGGTCAGGCACATCATCACGATGTCGGCTTGCGATGCGACGTCAACGGGACCATCTGCCTCCGACGCACCGGCCTCCAATAAGGGCAGGATTTTTTCCCGGGTCCGGTTCCAGACGGCGACCTCATATCCGGCCGCCAGTAGCCGCAAGGTCATCGGCCCGCCCATCAGGCCGGTGCCGACATACCCTAGCTTGGGTTTGAGGTCGTTCACCCTACTCCTCGCGGGCCCATTGAACGTTGCCCGCATGGGTTACCGCGCCCAGGTTAGCCGGCCCCACAGACGCCGCATATTTCTGCAACGCGCCAGCAAGTTTGGTATAATCTGGCGCATTCCAAACCTTGCGCCGTTCCGCCAACTCGTCATCGCTCAGATTGACGCTGATGGTCCCTTCCTTGGCGTCGATCCGAATGATGTCGCCGGTTTGAATGAGGCCGATCGGTCCACCGTCGGCGGCCTCCGGACTGGCGTAGCCGATACACATGCCCCGAGTCGCACCGGAAAACCGGCCGTCGGTTAGCAGCGCCACCTTCTCGCCCATCCCTTGGCCGTAGATCAGGGCGGTCACGCCCAGCATCTCCCGCATGCCGGGCCCACCTTTGGGGCCTTCGTTGCGGATGACAATCACCGCGCCGGCCTCGTAGTCCTTTTTGAGAATGACATCCGAGCATTCCTCTTCGTTTTCGAACACCAGCGCCGGCCCCTCATGCACCAGATTCTTGAGCCCCGCCACTTTGAGCAACGCGCCGTCCGGGCACAGATTTCCCTTTAGCACGATTAAGCCGCCCGTCGGCGAGATGGCGTCGGCCTCCGTCATCACCACGTGACCGTCCGGCTCCGGCGCATCGGCGACGGCGTCTTCCAACCGCTTGCCATCCACCGTCAGGCAATCGCCATGCAGATGCCCACCCTTCAGCAGTTCTTTCAGGATCACCGGCACGCCGCCGACCTCAAACATGTCCTTGGCGTGATAGAGTCCGCCCGGCCGCAGGCTGGCGATGTGGGGCGTGCGCTGAAACACTTCCGCCACGTCTTCCAACGTGAACCGAATGCCCGCTTCGTGCGCAATGGCCGGCAGGTGCAGCCCCGCATTCGTGGACCCGCCGGTGGCGGCCACAACAGCCGCCGCGTTCTCCAGACTTTCCCGGGTGACCAGATCACGGGGCAGCGGTCCGCCATTGCGGATCGCGTCCATCACGATGCGACCGGCCTTGTCCGCCATGGTCTGGCGCTCGTCATAAACATTAGGGATCATGGAAGACCCCAAGGGCGCCAAGCCAAGTGCTTCCGACACCATGCCCATGGTGTTGGCCGTAAATTGCCCGGCGCAGGATCCGGTGGTCGGCAGGCACACCCGCTCCAACTCATCCAGTTCCTCCTCGGTCATTTCCTTGGTTAGGACCGCACCGACTCCTTCAAACGCGTCCAGCACGCTGACATCCTTATCCCGCCAGCGGCCTGGCAGTGCGCTGCCGCCGAACACAAAGACGGAGGGCACATTGCAGCGGACCATGCCCATCATGATGCCCGGCAGGTTCTTGTCGCAGCCGCCGATGCCGACGATCCCGTCATAGGCGTGGCCGCGCACCACCAGCTCCACGCTATCGGCAATCACCTCCCGGGACACGAGGGAGAACTTCATCCCCTGATGGTTCATAGAGATGCCGTCGGAAACGGTGATGGTGGTGAACTCCCTGGGCGTGCCGCCGGCTTTCAGCACGCCGTCCTTGGCGGCGCCGGCCTGGGGTTCCAAATTCATGTTGCAGGGCGTCATCTCGCCGGCGGTGGTCACCACACCGACAAAGGGCTTGTCCATCGCTTCATCATCGATACCCATGGCGCGCATGAAGGCCCGGTGTGGCGTGCGGTCCAGACCACGTTTGGTGATGTCGGACCGGAGTTTTTGATCGGCCATGATATGCCTCCCTCAGGCTTGTGCGTTAGAGAATTTCCAGGACGTCTTCCGGCGGGCGGCCTACTCGGACCTCGCCGTCCTTCACGACGATCGGCCGCTCGATCAGGATGGGGTTCTCGATCATCGCCTTGATCAGTGCGTCGCGGCTGAGCCCAGTGTCATCCAGGCCGAGTTCTTTGTACGGCGCTTCTTTTTTACGCATCAGCTCCCGCGGCTCTCTGCCCAACTTAGTCAGCAGCCCGTCGAGAGTCGCGGCATCGGGCGGCGTTTTCAGGTATTCAATGATCTCGGGCTCAATGCCCTTTTCTTGGAGCATACCCAGGGTCTGGCGGGATTTGCTGCATTTCGGATTGTGATAGATGGTCGTGGCCACGGCGCCGATCTCCCTTGCTTGATCTGGCTCTATCATGGCCAAGGGCTACAGCAGATCAAGCTGCAAAGGCATACCCGCCCGATTAACGCATCACGCCGGTGTGTAGCCGCGCCTCTTGATATACCCCCTACACATGGGTACTTTTTGGGATATTCATACCAAAATGAAACATTAAGCTGCCGAATTGGCAGCACGACGGCATCAACGGCAATATTCCGGAACTTGAGTACCGGGTACAAAAGGGGGCATGCATGTCTGAACAACCCGTCTACAATTCAACGCGTTTCAAACCCAACGACTACAATTTCGAGATGTTCATGGGCCCGCGCGCCGGCGAGGACTTGAAGGACTTCACGCTGACCGATCTGGAAACCGGAGAGCCCGTCAAGCTATCGGATTTTGCCGGACAGTGGTTGATGATTGAAACGGCGTCTTCCACCTGTTCCATGTACACCAAGAATATCCCGGACATGAAAGAACTCCAGGCCGAGTTCCCGGACGTCACGTGGCTGACGATCTATGTGCGCGAAGCTCATCCGGGTGAGCGTTTGGGCGCGCACAAAAATATGGAAGAAAAAATGGAGGCTGCCCGGTTGGTGGCGCCGCGTTATGGCGAATTCCGCCGGGTGTTGGTCGACAATCTGGAGGGCGATTTCCACCGCGCATACGGCGCCATGCCGAATGTGGCTTATATCGTCCGGCCTGACGGCAAAATTCACTTCCGCTGCAATTGGGCCGCGCCCAGCATGATTAAAGAGGCCCTGGCGGATCGCACCAAATACCACACCTATGAAAACGCCGACACGATGACGCTCCGCGCCAGCCGTAAAAAGATGCACATGCTGCGCACCATGTGGACGGGTGGGATCGTTGCGCTTTATGACTTCTTCAAAGGCGCGCCGTTTGTGATTTCCAAGCACTACAAAGTGGACACGTACTATGCGAAATACGGTCGCTTCATCAACGACCCGGCGGAACGGCCGAGCGCAGAGGAATTAGCCGCGATCATCAATGAAGCGGAGGCCCGTGCCGAAGCCGAAAAGAAAGGCCAGGCGCCGGCGGCGCAGACCAGCCCTCAACCGGGGGAATAGTGGCGCCCTGACGGAGGGTGATGAAACCGTACTGAGGTTGGCTCCGCAGATCCTTTCTCGCGGATGGCGCAAAAAGAAGCCCGCGGAACACGTCCGCGGGCGGCAGAGGGGAGGCGTAACCGGGTTGCTCTAAATCTCCTTAAAATCCCGCTTTAACTTGAACTCGCTGGAGGTCACATAAGCCTCGGCGTTGCGGATGCGGCGTTCGATTTCCCGGAACCGCTGCTGGATGTCCGAGACCGTGCGCTTGGGATCAACCCGGGTGCGCCGCCAAAAGCTCTCCTCTTCTTCCGTGGCGTAAAGGCCCGGCGGTTTGGGCTTTAGGAAAAAGCCCATGATCAGGTAGGCGCAGGCCACCGGCACAAAAAAGAAGATCAAGCCGAGGAACGCGGCTATCCGAACGCCGACCACCGAGATGCCAAAATGATCGGCGAGGCCGGCGCAGACGCCCATCAGCACTCCGTTCTCCGGGTCGCGGTATAGGCGGCTGCGGCCGTAGTGTTTGTTCGGTGACTGTGTCATACGCGGGTCCTCCAATCAGGGGCTTCTTCGTCGAGGATGCGTTCCAGGGTACGGACGCGTTCCTCCATTTTACCGGCGGTGTCCCAGAGTTCACTGAGGAGGCGTTCATCCCCCTCAGTGATGACTTTGTTCGACCGCCACTTGGTGCCGTAGTGGGCGATGATCCAGATCGGCAGGACAATCACCACAAAGGCGATGGCGACGGGAAAGATGGCGAGACTGGACATCAGGTCCTCCTACTCCTCCGCCGGGGTTGCGGTCGGTTTGCCGTCAGACTTGCCGCCGGTAACCTTGGCTTTGAGGGCGGCCAGCTCATCCTCGATGGCCGATTCCGCTTCCAGCTCGGCGATCTCTTCAGACAGGCTCTTGCCCTTACCGAGATCGAAGGACTCAACCTCACCTTCGACACGGTCGATCCGGTTTTCCATTTTCTCGAACCGGGCCATGGTATCGTCGATCCGGCTGTCGTAGATCTGCCGCCGCACCTTAAGCTGAGACGTCGCGGTATCTTCCCGCGCTTTCACGGTCTTCTGCTTGGCCTTGGCTTCGCGCAGCTTGGCCTCCAGCTTGTTGATGTCTTCTTCGTGTTTCACCAGCGCCGCATCAAGGTTGCCGAGGTCTTCGCGCAGATAGTTGCCGGTTTCCTCGAGCTTTGCTTTTTCCAGAAGCGCGCCCTTGGCCAAATCCTCGCGATCCTTTGAGATCGCCAGTTCGGCTTTGCGCTGCCATTCGGCCTGTGCCTCGATCAGCCGGTCCAGGGTGCGCTGCGCCTCCTTGCGGTCGGCGATAATCCGCGCCGCATCGGAGCGAACCTCAACCAAAGTCTCTTCCATTTCCTGGATCATTAGGCGCATGATCTTTTCGGGATTCTCCGCCTTGTCCAGGATCGACGTCAGGTTCGAATTTATAATGTCACTGAGCCTCGAAAAAACGCTCATCACGTCCTCCATATTTAAAAATTTTCACGACTTCTGCCCTGATAAAAGCAGAAAGCGTGCCAAACTCGAAAATTATTTATAAATCATTGTATTATAACACTTAATTAGACTTTCGATGATCCAACTCGCAGCGGGGAACATAATATTATTACTAAGTTATAGTATTTTTCACTATTTTATCGTATTCTAAAAACATGGTTTCATCGGTCGATTTGCCGCCCCTTGTGGGCCAGTCCCCCGCCTTCCTGGAATTGATGGAGCGGGTGTCTTTGGCCGCGCCCCAGGACCGCCCCCTCCTCCTGATCGGGGAGCGCGGCACGGGTAAGGAACTGATCGGCATGCGGCTGCATTTCCTGTCCCAACGGTGGCAGGGGCCGTTCGTCCAACTGAACTGCGCCGCCCTTCCCGACACACTGTTAGAGACCGAGCTTTTCGGTCATGAAGCGGGTGCTTTTACCGGCGCCGGCAACCGGCGCATCGGCCGGTTTGAAATGGCGGACGGCGGCACCCTGTTCCTGGACGAGATCGCCAATGCGACTTTGAAGGCCCAGGAGAAAATCCTGCGGGTCATCGAATACGGCACCTTTGAAAGGGTTGGCGGCAACGAAACTCTAAAGGTCGATGTCCGAGTGATCGGCGCCACCAACGTGGATCTGCCGTCGGAAGCGGACGCCGGTCGGTTCCGTCATGATTTACTCGATCGGATGTCTTTTGACGTGCTGACGATCCCGCAATTGCGCTTCCGGCATGGCGACATCCCCCTGCTCGCCCAACATTTCGGCCATCAAATGGCGGGCGATCTCGGCTGGGATGACTTTCCCGGCTTTACCCGGGAACTTGAGAAGGAGCTGAACACCTACGACTGGCCGGGCAATGTGCGGGAATTGAAGAACGTGATTGAGCGCGCGGTGTATCTGCACGACGATCCGGACAACCCCATCAGTGACGCAAACTTTGATCCGTTCGAGTCGCCGTTTCGCCCGCCCATCCGGCAATCAGAGGAACAATCACCCCCGGACGCGCAGCCGGCACCCATTGACTCGCCCTCCTCGTCCGAACCGGTCGATTTAAAGGACGCCGTCGAGTCTTTCGAAAAACAGCTCATTCAAGCCGCGTTGGAGATCAATAAACATAATCAGAAAGCCACCGCCGCCCATTTGGGCCTCGGCTATCATCAACTCCGTAACCGCTTGAAAAAGTTCGAGATTACCTGAGGACTAGGCCGCCTTATAGTCGTTTTCCCTAGAATTTTTCTCCCAGAAATGTGAATTAGTTCACTGATATAAAGTAGTTTTTCGAAATAATGTGATCTCACTGACATTGGAGTGAGTGACATGGATCTATTTTGGAATGTAATTGGTAACGTTTGGAGCTTTTGGGTGGGTCTCTTCAATTTTCTGCCCGCCGGCAATGACTACGCCGCCGTGGCCGGGGCTGTAGTGGCGCTGGCCATCGTCGGCAAGATCATCAAGGAAACCATGGCCTATACCGGCTGAGTTGTGCTTGAGGAAAAGATTTTGGTGGGACTCCCGGACCTGGACACTTAATCTGTCGGCGAAACAGACAGCAACGTTCAGGAGTCCCCCGATGGAGTTTCATATACAACTGATCGACAACCCCGCCACGCCGGAACAGCGTGAAGCCTCGCGGGCCGATCATTGGCAATATTTTGACGACCACGCAGACAATTTCATCGCCCGCGGCGCCACAATGTCCGACGACATGCAAACATTTTTGTCGAGCGTCATCTACGTGGACTTCCCCGATTGGGAAGCTGTCCAAAGCTTCATCGACAACGAACCCCATAATAAAAACAACGTCTATCACAGCATCGATATCCGCCGCTGGGGCAACCCGTTGAAGAAACGCCAGCGCGACTTCCCCAGGGAGGACGGGCAGATGTATTGGTACATCCGGGGGATCGGTAAACCGGGCACCAACGAAAAGCGGAATGAATTGCTGCAGGCTCACCGAGATTATTTTCACCCTTACGATGATGAACACTTCATTGTGCGCGGCGCGCTTTATAACGAAGACGGCAGCGAATGGCGGGGCAGCGCCAATCTGATCGCCCTCCCGTCCCGTGAAGCGGTGGACGAGTTTGTCGCCAACGAACCCTACTACGTCAACGGCCTCTACGAGACGCTTATCGTGGAGCGCTATAAGTTCGGCGGACGGCCGGGCCAGGTCGTTTGAGGCATCCAGACTTCCCCCATGTCGGCGAGGACGGCGTCTGGGCCGAGCCGATCAGCGATCTCGCCCCCTTTGCCGGTAAGCCCGCTCTGTTTTTGGACCGGGACGGCTGCATCGTCGACGAGGTGATCTATCTGCATAAAGTCGAGGACATCGTGATGATCGACGGCGCGGCGGAGACCATTCGGCTTGCCAACAGCCGGAACATCCCGGTGATCATGGTGACCAACCAGGCCGGAATTGGCCGGGGCCTCTATGAATGGGGAGATTTCTTTGCTGTGCAGGAAGTCATCCTGGGAAACCTGACGAACATGAACGCTATCGTTGATGTGGTCATGGCCTGCCCCTTCCATACCGAAGGCCGCCCCGGCTATGACCAGCCGGACCACCCCGCCCGCAAACCCAATCCGGGCATGCTGCTGGCCGGTGCGGCGCTGACCAGCGCCGATCTCAGTCAATCCTGGATCGCCGGCGATCGCGCCGGCGATGTGGGCGCGGGACGCAACGCCGGTTGCGCAGGCGGTATTCAATTGCGAACCGGTCACGGCACCCATGTTGAGGAGCGGGACGAGTCCCTCTCCCTCGCCCACGACACCTACGACGTACACGTTGCCGGCTCCATCGCGGAGCTGCCCTCGATTATTCCGTTTTTGAAGTAAACCCGGCTTAGCGGGTCAGATCACCCCAGATGAGTTCCAGGTGGCGGAGGCTGGTGCGCAGCTGTTTTACGTCGTCCTCGGACATGCCGGCCTCTTCCATCGCAGCGGCGTTGCGCGCTTCCATATCGACGATCAGCTTGCAGACGTCCTTGGATTTGTCGGTCAGGCTGACCCGGACCGAGCGCTTATCATGTTCGGAGCGGCGTTGTTCCAGGTAGCCGTAGTCCGTCAGCTTCTTGACGTTGTAGGAGACGTTGGAGCCCTGATAATACCCGCGGTCGATCAGGTCCCGGATCATGATCTCCTCGTCGCCGATATTGGTCAGCAACATGGCCTGCACGGCCGTCAGATCGCGAATGCCCTGACGCACCAACTCGGCCCGCACCACATCCAGATAACGCCGGTGCAGCCGTTCGATGACTTTGGAAAGATCAGGGGTTTTAGTCGCCACGTCCGTGCCTATCCTTGATCAGCTCTTGTATTCGATTTCTGTGACGCGTACTTCAACATCACTGGTGTTGGTCGCATTGTGTTCGATCGGTGCTTCATACTTCGCCGCGCGGCCATCTTCATAGTCAACGATCTTGGTGCTGCCGTCCCGGTTCTCCAAACGGAGCTGCCCGCCCGATTGCTGGATAGTGACATAGTCATGGGTGTGCCGGTGCCAGCCGGTTTCCGCCCCCGGATCGAATCGCCAATAGGTGATCCGCGTCTTGTCGTCTTCGAACAGGACTTGCCTGTCCGCCTGTAATGCGGTCTCCGAGGATTTTTCCTTCAGGTTCACAGACATGTCGCCTCTCCCTCTTTGTCGTTCAAGTCACAATTTTACCGGTTTCCCGGTTCGGCGGCAAATCAATCCGCCGCCTTCGGCATTAAGTCCAGTTTCCGGAGAAGTGCAATAAACGTGGAGAGTTTCTCTCGCCGGTAAGCGTCCACGTCCATCTCTCCGAAATCGTAGTAGCCTTTACCAGCGTTCAGCCCCAACTCCCCTTTCTCCATTTTCTCGGCCACGCTCGGCGGGGAAGCATAGCGGGGATCCAGGTTCGCACTGAGATACTTGTTGGCGTAGTAGAGAATATCGACGCCGCCCCAGTCGGTGAACTCGATCAGGCCCATGGTGGCGTAGCGGATGCCGAAACCGACCCGGACTGCCCGGTCGATATCCTCCGGCGTTGCAACGCCCTCCTCCACCATGCGGATGGCCTCGTTCATCGCGGTCGATTGGAGCCGGGGGACGATGTAACCGGGAGAGGCCTTGCAGCGCACCGGCTCCTTGCCGATTTCTTTCAGAAGTTGCGTAAAACGTTCAACAACCGCCTCATCAGTTTCCGCGCATGGGCTCACCTCCACTAGCGGAATCAGATAGGCCGGATTAAGGAAATGCGCGTTCAGGAACCGCTCTGGCTTTGTCATGTGCCGGGCCAGATCGTCCGACAGCATTGTCGAGGTGGTCGACGCCACCACCGCCGCATCCGGGATCATTTCGCACAGTCTCTTGAACGCATCTTCCTTCGCGTCGGGGACTTCCGGCACACCTTCGAAGATGTATTCAGCGTCGCCGAGAACATCTTTTGCCTCGCTCATCTTCGCGACCGAAATGCGTTCCAGGATGGCCGGGATCTTCTCCGCTGCCAGCACGTCGAGCGAAACGAGAAACTTGAGATTCTCCTCGACCTCAGCCTTGGCGGCGGCCAACAATTTTTCAGATTCCGCCGCCGGACGGTCCTTGAAATCCAGGATGGTAACGTCCCGGCCGGCATAGGCGAACACCTGGCCGATGCCGCGCCCCATCCTGCCAGCGCCGAGGGCGACAATCTTGGCCATGGCTACAGTCCCTCCTGCAACAGATGCGTCATCTCATCTCGACTTACCCCATCAAGCCCCAGTGCCGATAACGTACGAGCATTGTCCGAAAGCTCAGACCCGGTAATCCCGTTGCCGATGGCCAACAGCCCCGACGCGATCGGCATCTCTACACCCGCCCAGGCGGCCACCGAGGTCATGAATCCCAGACCTAGTTCCGTATCCTCCTTCATATAACGGTGATTCAAGAGATCGATGTCTTCGCGCCAATCGCCGCTGTCGGTCAGCTTGTCGTGGGAAGAGTTGCCATACATCCATTCGTCCCGGGAATCATCGTAGTGGTCCGCCAGGGGGAAATGCGGTGCGCCATAGCCAAGGGCTTCCCGCAACTTGATCCGTTCATTGTCCAGCGCATCGGTAACCCGGCGGATCGACGGCTGCGTACCTTCATTGTGGATGTCCCAGGCATCGAAATGCTCCATCGGCCCGGCGTTCATGATGATCAGCGGCGGATGGATGATCGGCCCAGCGTTCATCAGCGCCCCATCGAGAGCGTCTTTTAAAGGCTCAACCACAGGATAGGCCTTCGCGATGACTTCCAACGCCCGGTCCGAGTCTTTCGCCGGAAACACCCCGGTCGGCAGCCGGGTTGCGTGCACCGTGATCCGCACATGGTCTGGCGCCTGCTTGCGCGCCAAGTATGGCAGCGTCCCGGTTTCGGCAAAGGCCACATTGGCGTTGTTTCCGGCAGCCTGCATCGCCTTGGCGAAGATGTAAGAGCCGAAGGTTCCCGGGGGCAGATATACCACCTGTCCCTCTTCCAAATGAGGGGCCAGATTCTGTGCGAGGGATTGGTGCGTCGTGCATGGCAGCGGGATCAGGATCAGTTCCGCACCCGAGACAGCCTCAGCCAAATTATCGGTGACGGTGGCAATGGGAACCGACCGGTCTCCCTCGATATCGGTGACCTTGATCGCCCCGGTTTCTTGCACCGGCTTCAGCGCCGCACCGTCGCGCCGCCAGAGCCGGACATCATGCCCCGTCTCCATCATATGAACAGCCGAGGCATAACAACCATGCCCGCCGCCGAGTACTGCTATTTCCACAATGACCTCACAAGTTGGTTGCTCTCCCAAAGGGTCCCAATAAACCTTATCTCGTCCGGTTTCTGAACACCTTTATTTTACGACCCTCAAGACGGTATAGTGCGGCATGGCTGAAATGAGAAAAGTTGACGCTCCCAGCGTCTGGCTAGGGCGGGACATCCAGGAAGATGACTGCTGGATCCACCATCTGACAGACGCCGATATCCGTGAAATAGAAGCCGCCCTCGCCTCGGCCAGAGCCAATGGAGAATCCATGGCGTCTCTAACTCGTGAAAGCTTTCCTCTTCCGAGTTTCAGCGCCAGGATCAAAGTGATGCTGGAAGAGCTGGAGAATGGGACCGGGCTTTATTTGCTGCGTGGTTTTCCCGCCGAGAACTTCTCCAAGGATGATTTACGCCTTGTTTATTGGGGCATCGGCCTGCATTGCGGCACGGCTGTGTCCCAGAGCAAGCGGGGTGATGTGCTGGGTGATGTACGGGATATCGGCACACCGGCAGACGGACCGGAGTTTCGGGGCTATACCAGTAACGTTGAACTTACCTATCACGCCGATGCAGCGGATGTGACCGCCCTACTGTGTCTGCGCGTGGCCAAGGAGGGCGGGCTTAGCCGGATCGTCAGCATGTCCGCCGTGCACAACCAGATCCTGGCGGAGCGCCCCGATCTGCTGGAAGTGCTCTACCAACCCTACCACTGGGGACGCCAGGGGAATGAACTCCCGGGCCAGTCCCCCTACTACACCCAGCCGATCTTCGCCTGGGAGAACGGGCGATTTGCCGGGCGGTACACGCGGACACACATACGAACGGCGGAGCTGGGGGGCGTCACCCCGCCGTTGACCAACGTCCAGGCCGAAGCGCTCAATTTCATCGACGAGATTTGCCTGCGCGACGAGTTCAACCTGACCATGATGTTCCAGCCGGGTGATATTCAGTTCCTAAACAACCACCTCACACTGCACACGCGGACCGCCTTTGAGGATTATGAAGAAGAGGAAAAGAAGCGGCATCTGTTGCGACTCTGGTTCTCGCCGCCGAATAGCCACCCATTGCCGGCGGGCTTCGAGCCTTTCTTCGGCGATGTCAGTGCCGGCGCGGTGCGGGGCGGCTTCCCCGCACCCGACGCGACACCAATTTTTCAAACCGGGTAAGTGACCCTGCGTCGCTGTTATAACTCTGCTGCCGGATTATGTGCGGTGATTCTATTTTCGCTCTGGACGGCCGTAGCAACTGCCCACCAGATCAATCTCTCCATCGTCGAGTTCAAGATTGATGAGGCCCGCAACATCACCACTATCATCACAATGGAAGGATCAGATCTGAATGTAGCCCTGAATACCGAACTCACCATTCGGGGCGGCATCGTCAATCCCCACTCTCTGGCGGCGGCAAAGGACCGCGTCACCACCTATGTGCTGTCCAAAACCAAATTGTTCGGTAGTACCGATGAGGATTGCTCGCCCGGCGCATCCGCCCTGGAGGCCAGTTTTCAGTCGGCCATTCTAACGACCGGCTGGGACTGCGGCGCGGTCAAAAGCGACGTTGTTTATGCGACCACGCTGTTCTTCGAACAATCAGCAGACGCCGGACAATATGCCCTGTTAGGACAGCTGCCCGATCGTACGCGCATCCTGTTGAGCCCCGGCAATAACGAGCTGACCATCACCGGCCCGCCGCCAGGCGTCATAGAGATCACTCGCAGGTTCACCGTCTCCGGCATAGAGCACATCTTCATCGGTATCGATCACATCGCTTTCCTGGCGGCGCTTCTATTATGGGCGCGGCGCATGCGCTTTCTCATTAAGATTGTCACGGCGTTTACGGTGGCGCATTCGATTACCCTCACCCTCGCTGTGCTGGATGTGATCTCTATCTCCAGCCTGTTCATCGAGGCCGCAATCGCCGCCAGCATCATCTATGTCGCCGCCGAAAATTTTTTCCGCCAGGACGTGGATCGGAAGTGGATGGCCAAGTTTTTTCTTGGCCTCGTTCACGGCTTTGGCTTTGCCGGCGCACTCAAAGACTTCGGCATTCCCAGCGACGGCATTGTCCTGGCGCTCGCCAGCTTCAATATCGGTGTGGAAATTGGCCAGGTCGCCTTGGTCGGGATCGGCTTCCCGCTCCTCCTCCTCGCCGACAATCTTCTCGGCAGGCGCACCTTCTCCTTTGAGCCTGGCCAAGAACGGAATACCCGGCTGGTGCGGGTCTTATCCGCGGTAATACTGCTCGCCGGCGTTTACTGGCTGGTTGATCGCACGTTGATCGCCGCATAAAAAAACCGCCGGTACTGAGACCGGCGGCTTTCGGTAAATCTGTAAGTTCTACTCGGCAGCGGCGACCTGATATGTCGCGTTGGAATAGTCGTTTGCGCCCAGATCGTTGTCCGGGAAGATATCCCGCTCCGACACCCAGTCGCGGGATTGATCGAACATTTCCTGGGAATACTTTTCGAACACAATCCGCTCGCCGGGTCCGAAATAGCGGAGGTCCATCATGTCATGGAATCGCGCCGGGAACTCTTTCTTGTAGTAATGCACATAGAGTTCCGGACGAAGATCGATATCCGCCTGAGCCCGTTTCAACGCCGCATAGTACTTCCGCACATCTTCAGGATCGGGATCACCGGTGATCATCGTCGCCATCATAAAGGTGGTTTCGGCGACCTTCTTAAAGCCAAGTTGATCCAAGAAATAATAGCTGCCACTGAACAGGCTGGCGGCCGGCACCTTGCCGTCGATCAGTTTCTCCAGCCGGGAAAACAGCATGCCATCGGAATAGGATAGGTTGATTTGATCCCGGGGCAGGAACTGTTCCAGCGCCTGTATCGTCGAATAGTGGCTGCCCGATTGATAGCCAACGGAGATCGGCACGCCCGCCAGATCGTCCGGGCCTTCTATGCCGGAGTCCGGATGCGCGAATATGCCGCAGGGCGAAACCGAATAGGCCTCTGCATATAATTTGCCGTGTCCAGAAGCTGCGGCCACATTGACCGTCCAATGGCAGGCGGAACTCACGTCGCAGGTCCGGCCGGCTTCGAAGGTTTGATAGGCACCGACCTTGTCGCCCAGGTCGTGGCGTTTGCCGTCTTGGGAATCCAACTGCTCCCGAAACTCGTAATCGAGCCCTTCCTGAGCAAAATAGTCCTTTTCCTCGGCGACCCATTCATGCAGACGCATGTGCGGCGCGATAACGAATTTTGACATAATCTGTCTCCCTATAATTGCGCGCGATCTCTCACACGCCTTATCACGATTCGATGATAATTTGATATCATATGATATTATTTTAACAAACCGTAAATTGGGCTAGTGCCGATCCCCCAGTTGGACCGCATAGAACTGATCGATCCCCACCTGGGCCCGAAGATCAGTGCTGTCTTGGCCACCCGCTGCTCCGGAATAGGGAATACCTGTAGAATCCGCCACCCGGACAAACCCATGGAATGCGGCGGCTGTCGCGGCAACATCAACCAGTGCAGCTTCCCCCAGCGCGGACTTCACCTTGTCCCGCAACCCAATGAGTTTGTCGGCATCGCGCTCGACGACGGCCTCGGCAAAGGATGCCAAGAGCGTGGCCTGAGGAATATCGCCATCGTCGGCGACCCCACCTGTAACCCCGCTCAGGTCGAAATCGGCTTCTTGGTTTTTTGAGCTCTCACGGAGCATAAAGGCATGCGCCGTCGTTCAGTAAAGACACTGATGGAGGGCGGAGACTCTCGCCGCGATCACCTCAATCTGAGGCCGGCTAATGGCCCGAAGGTCCGTATCAAAGTCATACACGCTGGCGCCCGGTAAATAATGTGAGCCAGCCAAATCCCAATAGCCGCGCTTGGAGTCGGGTACAGCCGACAAAGCGCGATGGATATAGCCGGCATTGGGGCTCGGGTAGAGTGGTCCGTCAGACTCTGAGGCGTCCTTAGGCTCGGTGATAGGCACCCAGGCAACATCTTTGCGCGCGCCTGGCGACCGATATCCAGTGGGCTCACCTGCTTTAGCCGGCAGCAGGTCGTTGTCCGGCAACCCCATGGCAAAGGTGAAAGTGTCCATCATCATGGTCATGGCGATAATACCCACCATTTCAATGTAGGCCTCCGGCGCGATGGAATCGCCCGTGGTTTCCTGATACCAGCTTTCACTTAACCGGCCGGGATCGGAAACGATCCGGTGGACAACCTCCACTTCTGCAGCCGAAAGTTCACCCAATGACGAATGCTCACCCTGAACGGCATTGGGTGATAGGGCGGCTTTTTGTTCCTTACAAAGCGGACATTGGCGGGCGTTTCGCACTTCGGCGGCAACGGCCACCCGTTTCGCACCATCGAGCCAGGTGCCCGGCGCGGCAAAATGCTCAAGCGCGTCTTGATGGGACTCGGCCAAATCAGCCCGTATGTTAAAGCCAGAATTTTCATATGAGACCGCCAAGACTGCCTCCCTCGCTCGTGTTAACAGATGGACATATCTTCGCCAAAAAACGGACAGGGATCAATTCACGTTCGTAGGACCCGTCATCATTTTGCGTGACGTTTACGTGGTGACACCGGCGTGCCCAGTTCTGCCGCTATTAAATCCCCCAAAATTTCGAATTCCGCCGTCCGGGCGCTTTGGGTGCGCCAGACCAAACCGATATCGCGTCCACGCTGGTTCCCGGCCAGTGGTCGGCCATCGACCCGGACGCCACGCAACAATCCCGCATCAATGGCCAATTTCGGCAGCAATGTGATGCCGAGTCCGCCTTCCACCATATACACCAGCGTATTCAGGCTGGTCGCTTCCACGGTTGCGGGGCCCTCGGGTTTGAGGCTACAGACAGACATCGCGTGATCTTTAAGGCAATGGCCGTCTTCCAGGACCAACGGCGGTTCCTCCTGGAGGGCTCTCAAATGAACGCTCTCCTGGTCCGCAAACACATGACCACGAGGGAATACGACAAAAAACGGGTCATTTGCGACTGTTCTGGCCGTCAGACCGGAAGTCTCGTAGGGCAATGCCATTATCACCACATCCAAATCGCCACTCCGCAGCTTGGAGAGTACGGCGTCGGATTGCTCTTCCCGGAGATACAAGCGTAAATCCGGATAGTCTTTCCGCAGTTGCGGCAGCAATCGCGGCAGGAGAAACGGGCCTATGGTGGGAATAACACCTAACCTCAACTCCCCCGCCAAGGGCGCTTCCGAAGCCGCCACCAAATCCACGGAATCTTCGGTGTCCCGAAGAATGCCGCGGAACCTTTCTGCAAGCTCATTGCCCAAAGGCGTAAAGGTGACCCGCCGCTTGGTTCTTTCGACTACTTGGCGTCCGAGCAAATTTTCCAGCTCCCGGATGCTGGCGCTTAGGCTGGACTGCTCGACCAGACATACTTCCGCAGCACGGCTGAAATTTTCGTGGTCTTTGAGAGCAACGAAATGCCGCATCTGGCGGACGGAGGGGAGAGGCCTATTTCTCATCCGCCCATTATATCATTTTTTCCAATAAAAAATCGAATTATTATCTATTTTTTAGAATCGCTGAAGTTCCCTATCCTCGCCACCACATGAAATAAAACCCATCGCAATGGAGATAAACATGCAACAAGCAGCAGGATACGCCCTGTATACAACAGGCTTGGCGGCGGCGTGGCGGCGCTTCTCCCAGACTTTCACGGTCGACCACTTTCAGGTCCGCGCCTAAGACTCGTACAAAAATTGAATTGAGTTTCCCCAAATGGGGTGACGGAGAGGACTACCCCCGCGGCCCTCTCCGTCAGGCTGGGCGTCGGCCGGATCCCGACGAACCGACGCTGTGCCTATGTTGTTACAGCCAGAACGATGTTTCGCTCTTATTATTTGTATATTACTTGTTTTAATTAATATTACAATATTTTTTATTTAATAATTATTTTGTTTTATTTTAAATAAAAATTACATAAAAATTGAAATACTTATCCTGGAAATTCATATTAGAAATTATCCTAGGCTCCCTTTAACAATCGGCATTGAACAACCATATAATAGATGGAATAACCGGTCCCATGGCATGCGAGTGTTGCTATCGCAAATAAATACGATGATATGCTGAGACTGCAATGAGCACGGATCAATTGCTGCAAATCGCCAGGGACAAATCTGTCCAAGGGCGCGAGAATTTGGCAAACGCCGTTTCAAATCTTTTTTTGGAACAAGGCACCGAGCTCTCCGACCGAGAAAAAACCCTCACCCTGGATATCCTACACCGGCTGGTTCATGATTTTGAACGCACGGTCCGAAAGATCGTCAGCGAAAAATTGTGCGATTGGCCGAATATGCCAGATGACCTCGCCCACTTCCTGGCCAGCGATGAAATCGATATTGCCTACCCAATCCTGACCAAGTCTGGCGTTCTGCAGGACGAGAACCTTATCGAGATTATCCGCCACCGGACGATGGAACATCAAATGGCCATCGCCATTCGGCAGAATGTCAGTGAATCTGTCTCCGACGCGCTTGTCCAAGGCGGTCACGATCAGGTCATTCTCACCTTGCTGGAAAATAAAAGCGCTCAGATATCGGGTAAGACAATGCAGTATCTGGTTGATCAGGCAAAACGGGTCGATACATTCCGCGAACCCATCCTCCGCCGGGATGAACTGGACGATAAACTGGCGCAGCAGATGTACCTCTGGGTTTCCGCGGCGATGCGGAAATACATTTCCGAGAAGTTCGAAATGGATGAAGGCGCGATCGATGATCTGCTGGAACAATCGGCGGTCCAACTCTTTGCGCAGGCATCGACCACACGGCTTAAATCAAGCGCCGAGGACCTGGTCGATGAATTGGAAGCGAACGGCAAAATTGATCCCGAGTTGATTTTGGATGTATTGCGCGCCGGTGAAGTGAACCTTTTTATCGCCATGTTCAAAAAAGTGACCAACCTTCGGGAACAACTCCTCCGGCGCATCCTGTTTGAACCCGGCGGAGAAGGCTTGGCGATCGCCTGCAAGGGGGTCGGTGTCGAGAAAAACGAGTTCTCGACTATTTTCGCGCTCAGCCGCCGAGCCAACCCGAACTCAGTCAAGGATTTCAGCAACGAAATCCGCAACATCCTAAAGTTCTACGAGGAGTTGGACATCAAAGACGCCAAGAGTGTCCTAAAACGCTGGCAGCGGGACAACAACTACCTCAAAGCCAACCGCGAATTGGAAATCAGAATTTCCTAATTCAAAACGTGAGACTTTTCCGCGAGCGCGCTCACCGCTTCCATGGAAAAACGCCTCAGTTTCAAATCCTTCAACAGCTCTATTTCCACGACGGTGGTCGGCTCTAGGTGCCGCTCGATCATATTTGCCACAAAGGAAATGAAATCCATGGTCTGGCCCGGATAGGCCAGGACATTGCTCAGTAGTTCCCGACGGATCAGTGGCGGATAGTGCAAGAGTTCCAACACCAGCAACTTCTTTACGGCTTCGGGGATTTCTAAACTCCGGAACAGGCTGTCCAGGCAAAAACTGTAAATACCGAAATCCAACCGGCCGGCCACGTCCTGAGTGAAGCCTTTAAATTCGTCAACGAAGGGCTTTGCGGAAATTTTCCGCTCCATGAGCTGTTTCACCACTAGAAGGAATTCGCGATATCTGATGCGCGCCGGACTGAGTTTTTCACCCAGTTCGGCTTCCAAATCACGGATTTCCGAAGCCCGGAACCGGGACTCGATCAGTGCCTGGGCGGATTCCTTCACGTTAGGCGCGAGCGTCTCCTGCTCAATCAAACAGAATAACCTTTCGTACTTGTCCCGCTTCGATACCTCCATCATTGGGATTGAGGTGCTGAGCGGCAAGAGGGCCGCCTCGGCGACCAAAGTGTCCTTGGAGAAAATCGCGGCGACCGCAGCGGCTTCGTGGAGAACCGTCTCGTCTCTTAGATCATCAGTGATAATAAACCGGGAGCCCGACGCGACGGTCAAATACCGCCCCAACTTTGCACAGGCCATGAAATGATCTGCCAAATCATAACCTAGGCCATCGGGTAGCAATTCTTCGTTTGGGAAATTTCCCGGCTGGGTCATGGGATTTCTCACTGTCGTGGGAACGATCAATAGGATCGGATCATACAGATGGAACGTAAACAATTCCATAAGTGGGCGGGACAAGGCGTATACCGGCCTTCCCCTAGCGACTCACCAATTCATGAGCTCGCGGATTCTATCAGCGATTCGGACTGCTTCGTTTAACTGCGCTGGGCTTTCCACCGCTTCGCCGCCCAGGAGCGCGGCGTATCCACGTTCATAGAGCTTTTGGTGAAAACGGGAATGCTTGGGGCCGGCCAGTCCGTCGGGCGAGAAAATCCAAACCGGTTTCCCGGTGAAGCAGGCCTCGCAACACATAGTGACGGTATCCCCGGTAACGATCAGTTCGTCCGCCAACGCAAGGGCTGCAAGATAGGGATTTTCGGTCCCCGCTCTCCAAGAATAGGTCAGCACCGGCAGAACATCTTCAGCAACTAATCCGCTTTCGACATCAGCCAGCAATCCGCCGGTACGGGGGCTGCCGATGAGTAGCAGAGAGGCGTCTTTGGAATTAGCGTAAGCCCCCGCCTGTCGACCGAGTGCTACCGCCTTTGGCGCATCAAAATTTCCACCTTGATATCCACCGCCAACCAACACCGCGATCAAGGGCCTTCTATATTCTGCGAAGCCCACCGACCAATTATTTCCGGCCTCCGCCAAAATCTCCTCGGTCAGGCGATGCGGGGCGCCGGCGATGGGCAGTAAATTCGGCCCAGTAGGTATGTCATCATGTTCCGGTACGGCAATCAGGTCATGCACTGCCCGCCCCCATGCGCCCGGGTCCATGATCTGAACGATTTTGCTTGTCCCACCACTCTTCGACTTTATAGCACGAGCGGCCACCCCGGCCCGGCGTCCGGCCGCGATCACCAGTGCCGGCCAGGGTGCGATCAGGGACGCCTTGGTCTCGGCGCTCAGCCCTAACAAAGTGTTCCCCAATAACGGGTTCGGCAGGCAGGCCAAAGGACCGTAGTTCAACGCTTTAACCACATACGGCCGCGCCAGCGCGTCGGCCACACCCAAGGCCTGGTTCGCAGTCCCGGGCCGATCGTCGGTCAAAACCCAAATATCGGGATGACTGCCTGTGGCCGAATATTCAGTCATGTTTGCGCCGGTTTACTTTGCCCACGGGGTCCTTCACGCTACAATAACCTGGAAAAGGGCGATCTCCGTCCTCACTTCATAAGATAGCCAGCCTCAACGAGCCAGACATTTCACCATGCCCAACGATTTACCACAGTCGGAAGCGAAGTTCGGAGTGGGTCAGCTGATCCATCATAGAAAATTCGATTACCGAGGCGTGATCATCGACGTTGATCACCGTTTCAACGGCACCGAGGATTGGTACAATCAGGTGGCGCGGTCACGCCCGCCCCGGGAAAAGCCCTGGTACCACGTGCTTGTGGACGACAGTGAACTCCGGACCTATGTCGCCGAGCGGAACCTGGAACCAGATTATTCAGGCAAACCGGTCAATCATCCCGATATCGCGGAATATTTCGAAGACCTGACGCCCGAGGGCTACGTGTCGCGCCGCAAGGGTAACTGAGCCGGATCAATCTCCAGTGATTGGATCAGCGGCGCCAGGTAGGCCGCATAGTTCCGCCAGCGCCCCACAGATTTATTATAGATCGGTTGGCGCACCTGCCATTTTGAAGCCGTGCGGACCGTGCTCTTTGTCTTATGGAAGTCAAGACAGTTCGGGTCCCAGTCCAAACCGAGGAAGTCGATAATTTCCCGGCTGGCCTTTTCCTGATCCGCTACCACGTCTTCGTACTGCACATCGAGGATCGGTAACGGCAAGACGGACTTCCAATGAGCCATCATCTGGTCGTAGCATCTATAAAACTCGCCGATCAGGTGGAGATCGCAACTCCACGGGTGTGCATGCACAAAATTTTGGAAATAGCAGGACAAGCCTGTATCCAACGGATCGCGGCGGCAATGAATAACCCGAGCGCTTGGAAACAACAGCGCGATCACGCCGAGATACATAAAGTTCGCCGGCATCTTGTCGACGATTCGAGAGGCTTGAGGTTCTAGCCCCAGACCGCCGGCCAGATAAGTCTCTGCAAACTCTGCCGCCAGTCCTGCCGTGAGACCAGCGATTGACGCCGGATAAGACTCTTCCCGGTCTTCGTTTCGCCCAAAGTTGTCGGCAAACCTCGGCACTGCATCCCGTTCTCCAGTGCCAACAACGGCGTGATGTGACGCCGCGATCTTTTCTACCAAAGTCGTACCCGATCGCGGCATACCTACGATGAAGACCGGCTGATCTGACGCGTCCCCTAGTTCGGAGCGCTCTTCAAAAAACTCTTCAGTAAAAAGCTCTTTGATCTGCGACACTTTCTGTCGATGCTCGACGGGATCATAAACCCGTCCACGCGAGGCTAAAAATTCCCGCCGCAAACCATTCCCGCGCAGGTAAAAGGAAAAAGCGGGCCCAACGGCGCCTTGGCGTTCGGACTGGGCGGCCAGCGCAAAGTTCACCTTGACCCGTTCTTCGATCGAAATTGCGGGGTCATCAGCCAGAAGAAGCAAATTCTGCAGGAAATTGGTGTTGAGAATTTCCTTCCCTGTTGTGCCAAGGGCGTAGTAGGCCTCGACGTTCCTCGGGTCGATCTCTATAGCCGCCCGAAAACAGGAAAGGGCTTCGTCCATGTCGCCTTTTTCCGAATAACACACACCCAAATTGAAATAGGCCTTGGCCGAATTCGGATCAGATTTCAGGATTTCTTGGAACAATCTGATCGCGTCTTCAAATTCTCCCAGCGCCGCATGAACTGACGCGAGATTAAGCAATGTCTCTCCGACATCGCCACTCAACGCATAAGCATGCTTAAACGTCCCTGCCGCTGACTTCAGCTCGCCACGGGTAGATTGGATAACACCAAGACAGTGAACGGCCTTTGCGCAGTTTTGATCGATCTCTAAGGCCTGCCGGCAATAGGCTTCCGCCTCAGGCAACCGCCCCATGGAAGTCAATAGCGTCGCCAAATTGGTCATCGCCAAAAGGCCTTTCGGGTCCTGTTTCAGGACAAGCTTCAGAGACTCGACAGCTTCCTCGTTGCGGCCGATCTGTGCCTGCAGCGACGCCAAATTGGTCCGGGCATTGAGATTGCCGGGATCAAGATTGATCGCGGCGGTATGAACGGCAATCGCCTCGTCAAGCTGCCCCTGATGCCAGAGCGCTTGTCCCAGCGTATTCAAAGCATCCACGTGGTTCTCATCAATTTCTAGCGCCGCCCGGCTGGTTTGTTCCGCATCTTGCCACCTTCCGAGCGCGTTATGAATCGCCGCCAGATTGGTATGGAACGCGACTTGATTGCCGTCTCGGTGGATCGCCTTCTTGATTAATTGGATAGCGCGGGGATGGCGGCCGAGCTGATGGGCAACAACGCCCGATAGGTGAAGCGCATCCGCATTGCCGGGATCGGCCTTGAGAACTTTCTTGTAGAGTTTTTCGGCCTTATCCAGAGCGCCCGACTGGTGCCAATCGAGGGCCCTCGACATCAGGTCGTTGACTGACGTCTTCGGCTTGGGCGGAGCGGCGGGGTGATGGTTCATTTATCCGGTCCTCGCCTCTTTCGACAACGACGCGGACAACTCCGCCGCGAGCTCACGAATTGCGCGCGACCAATCGCGATCCACCCCCTGCCGGTACGCCCGGATCGATGGGAAGAACGGCACGGTGGGGCCGCTATCGCCCCAATACCAAAACGGAGCACGGTCGATCAGCATATATGTCGGCGCACCGATGGCCCCGGCCAGGTTCGCTGTAACGTTCGACGTTGTAACCACCGCATCCAGTGCAGACATGAGAGAGGCCAGTCCGTCCAAGTCATTGAAGCGATCCAGTTCCGGGTCTGTGAAGATCGGCGCGCCAAACGTTTCTGCCGCCAATGTAATTTCCTTGTCAGTCTCCCCATATTGCAGATTCACGAATACCGCGCCGGGAATGGTCAGAATTTTCTTCCAAGCCGCCAACGGTGTGGATTTCCGACCGCCGGTTTTGCAGGCGCCGCTTTTCCAGGAGATACCAATAAAGGGCCCGGGGCCCAGCGATTTTAGCCGCTCGCCAAACGCTGACACCCGATCCGGGTCCGGTTTTAGATAGCCGTCCGGCACCCGCCCTTCCGGACCTTCCGGCGGCAACAGTTTGACCAGATCGGCGATGCCCGCCCGGGCGCTGATCTCCGGAGGCAGGCAGGCTGGGTCAATCGGCTCCGCCTTGGCCACGATTTCCAGGCCCGGCCAGCTACGCCGGTACAGGCCCACCAACCGTGCATCACATTCCACGACTAGGTCCGATGTTCCGGCCAGCAGCAAGGGCAACAGCCCGGCAAAGAGAATCTCGTCGCCCACCCCTTGTTCGGCGTGAATAAGCAGCTTGCCTCGCCGGGGACGTTTCCCCGTCCATAATGGCTGCGGAAAGACGCGCTCGGAGAACGCGTTCTGGAGACGTCGCCAATCCCAATCGGCAAGACCAGCCTTAAAATTACCCCGAAGCAGCTGCGCCACGGCGCGATTCCATCTCGCCTCCACATAACCGGGATCGGCCTGAATGGCCGCTTCATACAGTGTCAGCGCGCCGGCCACATCGCCCTGCTCCCGGCGGGCAAGACCAAGCCCATTCAGATACGCAGGGGTGCCGGGCGCACTGTCCAGCGCCCGATTAAAAGCGCTCTCTGCTTGCTCCGGCTCGTCGGCCTCCAGGCGTTGCTGCGCTCTTTCATATTGATATTCTGGCGCCTCTTTCACACTGACCGCGATCTCGTCCAGCGCCTTCTCCGCGCCAAGCAAGTCACCTTGCCCGCGCAGGATGCTGGCTAAATTAAGCGACGCCATCGGATGACCAGGCGCCAACTCAAGGGCGCGGCGAAGCTCCGTGATCGCCTCTTCGGTCCGTTTTAGATCACTTAACACGTTCGCCAGGTTATTCGCAGCGTCGACATTGCCAGAGTCCAGATCCACCGCTTTTTGGCAATAAGATTCGGCCTCCGCCAGCCGGCCTTGCTGGCGCAGCAGCGCGCCGAGAGACATATGAAAGATCGGATTTTCGGGTTCCAACACGACCGCCGAGTCGATCAATTTCAAGGCGGCTTTCACCTTACCCATTTGATAGGCGATGACGCCCAACCTGTGGCGCGCCGAGGCACAGGCCGGATTAAGCTTCAGGACATCTCGATAGAGACTCTCCGCGCTTTGAAGATCACCGGCGTCATGCCGGGCAACAGCGTCGGAAAGCAGCCGATCCTGCCGGGTACTGAAATAATTCAAGGGTCGTTACGTCCACCAATAAGACCGCTGTTTTACGGCCATTTATTTTTACGAAATCTCGCAGCCAACTATAATTTGTCAGGCTTCCGAATCTTGCGTACACAAGACGGACATCATGCACGGAGAGAGCTTACAAATGGTAAATAGAGAGCGCACCGAAGCGCAGAAAAAAGCCGGGGAAGCGACCGCCAAACATCTCATCGACATCAAGGCGGTTAACTTCCGGCCGGCCGAGCCATACATCCTGACCGCAGGCTGGGCGAGCCCGGTTTACATCGACTGCCGTAAGGTCATCGCCTTTCTGGAAGAACGGCGCGAAATCATCAGGATGGGTGTGGAAATGCTCAACCGGGATATGGACATGTCCAAGGTTGATCTGGTCGCCGGTGGAGAGACGGCGGGTATCCCTTACGCCGCCTGGATTTCCGAAGACGTCTCCAAGCCGATGCTCTATATCCGAAAAAAGCCCAAGGGCTTTGGCCGCAATGCCCAGATTGAAGGCGACATGCCGGAGGGCAGTCATGTCCTTTTGGTGGAGGACTTGGCCACCGACGGCGGCAGCAAGATCACTTTCATCGATGCGATCCGGAATGCCGGCGGCACTGTCTCCGATGTCTTCGTCGTGTTTTTCTATGGCGCCTTTCCAGGGGCCGACGAAACCATGGCCAAGGCCAAGGTCAATCTACACTATCTCTGTGACTGGTGGGACGTTCTAGCGGCCGCCGAAGCCGGCGGCTACTTCGCACCAGAAGACATTGCAGGCGTCCGTGACTTCCTGGCTGATCCGACCGGCTGGTCGGCCTCGCACGGCGGTAAGTAGCTAGCGGTATGGGCCATGGATAGAGGCGAGTCCGATGGCCGATGATCCCGGCGGCGGGAACCCCAAAGCTACTTTCGGCGGCATTAGCCGGGCACTGAGCTCTCCAAATTTTGCTTGGTACTGCGGGGGCATGGCCCTGTCATTGACTGGGTCGTTTGTGTTTTTCACGGCCATCGGCTGGCTGACCTGGGAATTGACCGGATCGACAGCCTGGGTCGGCACAATAGTTGTCGCCGAGACCCTGCCGAATGTAATCGTGGGGCCCCTTGCCGGCGTCCTCATCGACCGGTGGAGCGCTAAATGGGCGCTCTTCTGGGCACAGTTTCTTGCCGCCATTGTCATGACCATGCTCTCCATTGCCAGCTTCGGCGGTTGGATTACGGTGGAACTATTGGCGTTGTTCGCGGTCACTATCGGCATCCTTAACAGCGTTGCATTCCCGGCGCACTTCGCAATTCTGCCTAAGCTGGTCCCGCGAGAGGATTTGTCCCCGGCGGTGGCGGTCCAAACGTCTGTTTCCCAAGGCGCTCGCTTCGTGGGACCGGCTGTCGCGGGCGGCCTACTGGCGTTAGGCGGCGCGGGTCTGGCCTTCGCCTTCAAGGCTCTAAGCTATAGCGGCTTTCTGATTGCCCTGTTGTTTATCAAGATCGACGAAACTCAGAATAAGCCCACGACCCGAGGGTCCATGGGGCGAGAACTCCTGGAAGGCTTTCAATACACCTGGTCCAACGTCCGGCTGCGCCACCTTATGTTCATCGCCATCGCCTTGGGCATCTTTCTCCGCCCGGTGATTGAGCTCATGCCCGCGTTCGTGGGAAGCGCCTTAAACTCCGACTCGTCTACTCTGGCGACGTTTCTCGCGGCTGCCGGCGCGGGCGCCATGATCGCGTCCCTATGGTTCGCCCGCCGAGGCAGGGCGCAAGGTTTTGCTCAGATCATGAGCCTTAATTTTGCTGCAACGACGATTATCCTGAGCGTGTTTCTTTTCACCCAGGATATTCTTATCGGGGCGGTGTTACTGGTGCTCTACGGCATCTGCTCGTCGGCCGTCCTAATCACCAACCAAACCCTTCTGCAGATCAACATTGAAGACCAAATGCGAGCGCGTGTATTGAGCCTCTACGCCCTCACCCTTCGCGCCATCCCGGCATTGGGCGCCTTCATCGTCGGCCAAATTGCCGAGTTCTCGGGATTAATTTCGACCATCCTGGGCGTGACCGCTCTGGGGGCTGCTTACTGGCTCTGGATCACGCTAAGTCCCAGAACCCGGGAGCTTCACCAAGTCATCGAACGGGACAACGCTGACAAATGACCGACAAAAAAAAGGGCGCACCGCAGTGCGCCCTTTTGCCTAGAAATGATGGGAAACTTAACTGCCGCGGCTCGCCGGGTTGGCGGCCTGATAGTCCGCAATCGCCCGTTTTAACTCGGCCTGTTCCTTACAGCCCGACGGGCACAGCCCGGTCAGCTTGGCCAGATTCGCCTGAGCGCTGGCGAGGTTGTTCTGTTTGAGAAAAAGCTCGCCCTGATACTCCAATGCGCCTTTGTGGTTCGCATCAATTGCAAAGACTTTTTGATAGGAAGCCGCCGCTTCATGCAACTTTCCCATCTTGCGATAGGCAAAACCAATGTAGTTGTGCGCATCGGCATTTTTCGGCTGCTCGGCGACCACCTTGTTCATCAGACGAATAGCCCGATCATACTTGGCGGCGTAAACGGCCTTTTTGCCATTCTCAAAGTTCTCGCTCGCCGTAGGCGTCTTCGGCGATGAATCGGAACCCATGGCCGATACATCCGGCGCCGTCATCGAAACCGCAGCGAGCACGGCAATTACAAAACCAAATCTCAACATTTACTCTTCTCCTTCCCTTCCGGGATTGATCTGCAATTCATAAACGATAAACGCTATCTCGCAAATTTTAATCCGGCGATAGGTTAACCGGCCATCCTCAATTATCTGTGACTTGAATCATACGAAGCACAGGATCGTGACGCAATTATGGCACGACAGACGATTGCTGACACGGTCTGTGTTGGGTAGATTTCGGCATGTACAAGCTCCTGATTTTCGCGGCTCTCTTAGCCTCCACATTGTCCGGTGCGGCGAATGCCGCCAAGGATACGCTGACCATCGGACTGACCCAGTTTCCGTCCACCTTCCATCCGAATATCGATTCCATGCTGGCCAAGTCATACATCCTGGGCGCCACCCGGCGGCCCTTTTCCATGCACGATCCCGGCTGGAAATTGATGTGTATGCTGTGCACCCAACTGCCCACCATCGAAAACGGTCTGGCCAAGAAAGAAACCACCCCCGATGGTAAACAGGGCATCGCAGTCACATATACAATCCGTCCCGACGCCACTTGGGGCGACGGTGTTCCTGTGTCTACAAAAGACGTCATATTCACCTGGAAAGTGGGCCGGCATCCAAAAAGTGGTGTCGCGGGGCAGGAGTTTTACCGCCGGGTCTATAAGGTCGACGCAAAAGACGATAAGACGTTCACCTTTCATGTGGACAAGCTGTTCTTTGATTACAATTCCATCTCTGGGTTCGAACTCATTCCGGCCCATTTGGATGAAGAAATATTCGACGCCAACCCGGCCGAATATAAAAACCGGACAACCTTCGACAGCGACACGACCAACAAGGGCCTCTATTTCGGGCCGTACCGGATTTCCGAAGTCAGGGCGGGCTCCCACGTCGTCTTGGTCCCCAATGAAACCTGGTGGGGCAAGAAACCTCAATTCAAGCGAGTGGTCATCCGGGTCATCGGCAACACCGCCGCCCTGGAGGCCAATCTCCTTTCAGGCTCGATCGATATGATCTCTGGCGATCTGGGAATCACCATCGACCAGGCTCTCGCCTTTGACAAACGACACGGCAGCAAGTTCAACATCGTCTACAAATCGGGGCTGATCTACGAGCACATTGATCTCAATTTGGACAACCCGATCCTCAAGGACCGCCGGGTCCGGGAGGCGCTGGTCCGGGGCATCGACCGCCAGGCCTTGAATGACCAACTCTTTGGCGGCCGCCAACCAGTGGCGCACACGAACATCAACCCATTGGATTGGATCTACGACAAAAATGCCCCGCAATATGCCTTTGACGCCAAGAAATCGGCTGCTCTTTTGGATCGTGCCGGCTGGTCGGTGAAACGCCGCGGCATCCGTCACAATGCCAAAGGTGAGAAACTGTCTTTTGAGCTGATGACTACGGCTGGCAATCGGACTCGCGAACTGGTGGAGCAGGTCCTGCAAAGCCAATGGAAGCAGTTGGGGATTGACGTCCGCATCCGCAACGAACCGGCCCGCGTGTTCTTTGGCCAGACCGTGACCCAGCGAAAATTTTCAGCCTTCGCGATGTTCGCGTGGATATCAGCGCCGGAGAGCGTACCGCGCGGCACCTTACATTCCGATCACATCCCCACTGCCGACAACAATTGGGCGGGACAGAATTATACCGGCTTCCGCAATAAAGAGATGGATGCGCTTATCGAGCAGATCGAAGTGGAACTGAATAAAGAAAAACGCCGAGCTTTGTGGCAAAGGTTCCAGCATATCTATGCGACCGAGTTGCCGGTCATACCACTCTATTTCCGGGCAAACGCCTATATCCTGCCGAAATGGCTGACCGGCGTGACGCCCACCGGCCATTTAGGTCCGACAACACTGTGGATTGAAAACTGGGGGACGAAGTAGGCTACTTCTTTTTCTTGGCCCGCTGCCGTTCCGCCTTTTCTTTCTTCTCCTGTTCGCGGCGTTCGATTTCTTCCGGATGGGATGCTGTCATGCAGCCTTGCTTATTGAACATGGTCGCTGCCGAACCGGATACGTATGGCAGCCCCTGCTGCACGCTAACGTCCGTGACAAAACCTTTGTATTTACCGAGCGACTTGGAAAAAACCGGCTTCAGCTTTTTCGCGATATCCGCAACATCCAGCTTGCCCCTACCGATCATCGTGAACGATTTTCCATTGAAATAGCCGAGAATACCGTCCCGGACCCTCGGCGACAGCCGACAAACATTGTCCGATGCGCGCTTTCTTTTGACGGGCTGCAACAAAACGGTAACGGGCAGATTATATGTGCGGCTTTTGCCTTTTTCCTTGGCCTGGATCATGAAAACCTGCAGCTGCACCTGATGATTGGCCTTCGCCGCCGTAACGCCACCGACCAGAATCACCGCACCCAAGAGTGCGCCCAAGAGAATTGAATATTTAGAACTCATACCAAAAGCACCTATAGTCTTATCTTTGGCCACCAAACGGAGCGCCGATTTTCAGATTATACCAATCATGCCATTCTTCGCCATTTTAGCCAAACCATCGCACTCCGCCCAGGAGGGAAATCCCGGACCCGACAAACGGGGTATCGTGGTTTTCCACTAACATTTGCGATAGCCTCTTATCTCCGATGACACAAAACTCAAGGCCGACACCAGTGACACCAGCACGTGATGGCAAAAATATGGCAGACGACATGGAGAAATTGCTCTCCGTTGTCGCAGAAGTCGTGGACGAGCTCCATCCCGGGCAAGGATTGGGCCAAGCTGTTGGGCTCGACGTCTCCCTGGACAGCCATTTGGGATTGGACAGCCTGTCACGGGTAGAGTTGGTCAACCGCTTGGAACGCTCGTTTGATATTTCCCTGCCGGAAGCCGTCATACAGCGGGCGGAAACGCCCCGCGATCTCTGGCGGGAACTCTCAACCTCCTCTCCCCCGGGCGCCAAAAAAAATATGCCTGACGACGTTGAGCTGAAAACCGGTTCAACCGCCACCCCCGAGCATGCGGAGACCCTGAACGAAGTCCTGGAATGGCATGCCCAAACCCATCCTGATGATACTCATATCAGGCTTATCCAGCCCGATGACGAGAACGAAACAATCAGCTTCCGGGTTCTTTATAATGAGGCCCTCCTTGTCGCCAGTGGTCTGATCGATCAAAATTTGGCGCCGGGTGAATGCGTCTTGCTCATGCTGCCGACCGGGCGGGATTATTTTGTTAGCTTCTTTGGGGTTCTTTTGGCCGGAGGCGTACCTGTGCCGGTCTACCCACCCGGGCGCCCCCAGCAGATGGAAGAACACCTCCTCCGCCACGCCAAAATTGCGGAACGAGCTCAAGCCGGCATTATGATTACCGTGGCCGAAGCCCTGCCCTTCGCCAAGTTGATGTCGGTGCAATCAATGACCCTAAGATCGGTTGTCACCCGTGAACAATTAGCCGCCGCCACGATCTACACCCCCCTACCCCAGGCTTCCCCCACCGACACGGCATTTCTCCAATTCACCTCCGGCAGCACCGGTGACCCTAAGGGGGTGATCCTCAGTCATGCCAATCTATTGGCCAACATCCGCGCCATGGGCCGGCAACTTCAGGCCAGTCCCGACGACGTCTTCGTCAGCTGGCTGCCCCTCTATCACGACATGGGGCTGATCGGCGCATGGCTCGGCAGTCTGACCTATGGCATTCCTCTGGTCATCATGTCGCCTTTAACCTTTCTTGCCCGGCCCCAACGCTGGCTACAGACCATCAGCGAGTACAGCGGCACTATCTCGGGCGCTCCCAATTTTGCGTATGAGATGTGCGTTAATCGGTTGCGAGATGAAGACCTGGAGGATGTTGACCTTTCGAGCTGGCGGGTTGCATTCAACGGCGCAGAGGCCGTCAGCCCGGCCACGATGGAGCGCTTTTGTGACCGGTTCGCTACGTACGGTTTTAAGCGCGAGTCCTTGATGGCGGTCTACGGGTTGGCCGAAAACTCCGTGGGACTCGCCTTCCCGCCGCTGGGCCGCGGTCCAAAAGCCGATTCGGTCAATCGTGAAAAACTGGCCCTGTCGGGAGAAGCTATTCCGGTGGAAGCGGATCATGCTGGGGCCACGATTGTGCCTGCTTGCGGGCTGCCGTTACCCGGTCACGAAATCAGGGTCGTAGATGACACCGGCCACGAGCTGGGAGATCGCCGCCAGGGGCGGATTCAGTTTAGAGGCCCCTCCGCCACCTCCGGCTACTACCGCAACGACGATGCGACTCGCGCCCTGTTTGACGGGGACTGGCAAAATACGGGCGATCTCGGATATCTGTCCGAAGGGGAAATCTACATAACGGGTAGAGAAAAAGATCTGATCATTCGCGCCGGCCGCAACATCTACCCGACCGAACTAGAAGAGGCCATCGGCGCCATAGATGGCATCCAAGCCGGAAACGTTGCCGTCTTTGGCAATTCGGATCGCAGTTCCGGTGCGGAGCGGTTGATCGTCATGGCCGAAAGCCGGAGACGTGGGGATAACCAGCAGGCCGATATCAAGCGAAAGATCATCGGCATGGTCACTGACTTGGCCGGCGCAGCGCCCGACGAAATTTTGCTGGTGCCGCCCCGGTCAGTCCCCAAAACGTCCAGCGGCAAGATACGCCGCCAATCCGCCAAAGCACTGTATGAGACGGGTCAGGCGGGCAAAAGCAGTGTCAGCGTTAATTTGCAGATTTTTCGGGTTGCATTAATGAGCATCCTGCCGAGCGTTCGCCGGGGCATACGCACGACCGGGAGCTGGCTGTATGCCATATATGCCTGGTTGATGCTCATTGTCGCCGCGGTGCCCGCCTGGATACTGGTCGCAATTACACCCCTTGCGTCTCTCCGCTGGAGTATTGTTCGTGGAATTCTAAAGCTGCTGACCAGCCTGTGCGGCATTCGGATTTCTGTCGAAGGGCAAGAGAACATCCCCCGGGACCAAGCTTTCCTCTATGCAGTCAATCATGCAAGCTACATTGATGGTCCTGTTCTTCTGAGCGCACTACCCGGACGGTTTTCCTTTGTCGCCAAGGGCGAACTAAAAAACAGTTTTATCGCGCGTCTTTTTTTGTCACGTCTGGGAACGCACTTCGTGGACCGGTTTGAGACCGACAAGAGCCTAGACGACGCACGCGCCTTAACTGCCGCCATCAAAAATGGACAGCGCCTGGTCTATTTTCCTGAAGGCACATTTACCCGTATGTCCGGCTTGCTGCCGTTCCACATGGGCGCATTCACTACCGCCGTTAAGGCAGGAATAGTTGTTGTTCCCGTCGTCCTCCGAGGGACGCGATCAATCTTGCGAGACGATTCCGGCTTCCCCCGGCCCGGTAGGGTACGGATATTAATTTTACCGCCTCAGTCTCCGGCGGAGCATAAGGTCGACGAAAACTGGACAGGCGCGATCGAGTTGCGTGATCGCGTCAGGTCAATGATGCTCGCCCACAATGGGGAACCGGATTTGGCGCACGAGCGAGTGTCTGCGGCGCTGACGGAAATGAAGGCCAATGACTAATACAGGAAAAGTTCCTCTGTTGGATATCCAGGGACTGACAGTTGGGTTTTCCGGCCCACACCAAAACTCGGAGACTATGATTCCTGTTGTACGTGATCTGTCACTTACACTGGGTCGAGGCGAGACTTTGAGTATTGTGGGGGAAAGCGGTTCCGGCAAAACGATGACGGCCTACGCCATTCTTAATCTCATTCCTCAAGGTGGAAAGATCTTGGACGGCGACATCAGGTTGAACGGTAAATCCGTCCTTAGCCTTGGTAAGTCTGAGAGAAGGGAAATTAGAGGAAATGTCGTCTCGATGATTTTCCAGGAACCCATGACCGCCTTGAATCCGGTCTTCACCATCGGCGACCAAATTTCAGAGGCTTACCAGCTGCATCATACCGCCGCGAAAAAAGAGGCACGAGAACGAACAATTGCCCTGCTCGATAAAGTTGGGATTGTTGATCCCGATCGCCGAGTCGATGCCTACCCTCATGAATTATCCGGCGGTATGCGCCAGCGCGCCATGATCGCGATGGCGCTGATCTGTGAACCAGATTTGTTAATCGCCGACGAGCCGACAACGGCGCTAGACACCACCATCCAATCACAAATCCTCGATCTTCTAATTCAATTGCAGGAAGAGCTGGACATGGCCGTCCTTTTCATTAGCCACGATATAGCCGTTGTCTCCGAGGTCGCGGACCGCGTGGCGGTGATGTATGCCGGCAATTTAGTCGAGACTTTTCCGACCGAACATTTACTGGATCAAGTGCGCCACCCATACACGAAAGGCCTACTATCCACGCTGCCCCGGCCTGAACATCGCGGAAAAATGCTGCCAACATTAAATGGCTTTCTGAACCCTGCCGACCGGATGACGAGTGGATGTTCATTTGCGGCCCGATGCCCAAAAAGCGACAACGATTGCACCCTATCACGACCCGCACCTAAAAAGGTCTCGCCTAGGCATTCTGTTGCCTGTTTCAAGGCGGATGGGGCATGACTAAGGAAGACCCAACAGCTCAGATCATGTTGAAGGCCGACAACTTGTCAAAGCGGTTTACCGTCAAGAGTCCAGGCTTAGTTGGTCGCGTGACCAGCGAGGTTCTTGCCGTGGACAATTTCACAATGAGCCTCAAGACTGGAGAGACTTTTGCACTTGTGGGTGAATCCGGTTGCGGAAAATCAACGCTCGCAAAAATCTTTGCCACCCTTCTGAAGCCGGATGGCGGCACACTATTCTACGGAGAAACGTCAATCGATAGCGCTGGGAGACAAGAACTCCGTCGTATTCGAAAGAAACTACAACTTGTGTTTCAGGATCCTTATGCCTCTTTGAACCCAAGATTAAGCATCAAAGATATTCTCATTGAACCGCTTTTGATACACGGTGATAGGCCGCGATCGGAATTTCACCAAGCTGCAGTCGATGTCCTCAACACTGTGGGTCTGGAAGCATCTGCACTCCAACAATACCCCCATCAATTCAGCGGTGGACAAAGGCAACGTATTGCGATTGCACGAGCGCTGATTTCCAACCCAGAACTCATCATAGCCGACGAACCACTGTCGGCCCTGGATGTGTCAGTCCAAAGTCAGATCATCAACCTGTTGATGCGACTGAAGAAGGACAGGAATCTGACCTACATGATCATCAGTCACAATCTTCCCGTCGTTTCTCACATGGCGGATCGTGTCGCGGTGATGTATTTGGGGAGCATTGTGGAATCGGGCCCAGTCGAATCGATTTTCGCAACGCCGCAACATCCTTATACCCGTCTACTGATATCATCCGCACCTAAACTGTCGACAAAGAAGCGCCCCAGACACCGAAACCTAGCCAGGGAAAGACCTGTTCGGCATCTCCAAAAAACCGGTTGCCCGTTCTACGAAAGGTGCCCAAAAACCCAGGAAATCTGCCGAAATGTTCACCCTAAACTGGAAAGTGTTGGGGACATTACTTATGCTCATATCGTTGCGTGCCACTTTCCTGGTAACGATTGAGAAAGGGTTTTGGAATAGGGTGCAAGTGCTTGATTCGTAACAGGTGTTGCAAGTTCTTCGGAAAATGCCGTATATTTTTTCGGCTTTTCTATAGGGGTTCACACTAAAAATTCTTTTCAAGCACGCGTAGCAGAGGGTGACACATGGCGGATGAACCTAAAGTGCAATTTTCGGATAAGCGGGAAATGGACGCCGCTGCGTTCTCCCAAGCAGCTTATGTACTTGATCAGGCGAAACAGAAATTAGACGACACTGACGCCTGTGAAAAAGCGCTCAAATATAATCAGCTCCTTTGGTCAATTATTCAAGCCGATGTGAGTGATGGCAGCAACACATTGCCGGGCGACCTTAAGGCCAATCTTATGAGCCTGAGTATTTTCGTCGATAAGCAAACGACAAAGGGGCTGTCGGACCCGAGTGAAGAGCTGTTCGACAGTTTGATTAATATTAATTTGAATATTTCAGAGGGATTGATGGAGTCAGCCGAATAGGTCTACCCCCTACTTCTTCTGGTTCTTATATTTCTTAAAGAGGGCCTGCCCGTTGCGGCAGGTCTTTTTTTTCCTCAATATCCAAACATGACAAATGGTGAAAACCTGAAGACAGTTGCGCGCCCGGAGCGGATCACGTGAGCCGGTTCCTAATTGATCGAGCATTGCAATCTGCGATCGTTCTGGGTGTCATGTCGTTTGTCATATTCTGGCTCATGGGTCTCATGCCCGGCGATCCCATTGATCTCATGATCAGCGCCGACCCTAAATTGACGCCGGAAGACGCGATCCGGCTCAGACAATTACACGGACTCGACGTTCCCATTGTCGAAAGATATTGGAATTGGATGAGCAATGCGCTGACCGGCGATCTTGGATACTCCCGTCTTCAAGCGCAGCCGGTCCTACAAGCAATTATCCCGGCTCTCGGCAATACCATAATTCTACTCGGCATTTCTTTCATCCTGACTCTGGTCATTGCCATCCCGGCTGGCGTGCTTGCAGCGATCAGGCAAAATCACGCGGTAGACTACGGTATAAATTTGATAGCCTTTGCCGGCATTTCCCTGCCGTCATTTTGGCTGGCGCTGATTTTAATCACTATCTTTTCCGTAGTCCTAGGGATGTTGCCTGCCAGCGGCACTGAAACAATTGGTGTCGATAGTATATGGGATAAGGCCAAGTTTCTGGTCTTGCCCGTCGCAACCCTCACCATTCACGGGATTGGAAATCACACACGTTTCTCCCGTGCCTCTATGATCGAGACCCTTCGCCAAGACTACATTCGAACCGCCCGCGCCAAAGGAGCAAGCGAGACCAGGGTCATTTTTAAACACGCTCTCCGTAATGCGCTCATACCGGTTGTTACAATCATTGCACTGGATTTCGGTTTTTTATTCTCAGGCGCGCTGATCGTTGAAACGATCTTTGCCTATCCCGGCATGGGTAAACTGATCTTCGATGCGATCATGGGAAACGATTTTAATTTGGCCATGGTCACCCTGATGTTCGCCACCTTTTTGACCCTTTTGGGGAATTTGCTCGCTGAACTCGCCTATAGTTGGCTCGATCCAAGGATTTCATACAAATGACGGTGGGTCTTTCGACATCTTCCCAGTCGACTTGGGGGCTGGCTTGGCGCCGGTTTCTAGACCACAAACTGGCCGTCAGCAGCGCTCTTTTTCTGGGAGTTCTAGTTATACTATCGCTCAGCGCTTCCGGGTTTGAATGGCTTCTCGGCATCGACGCAAATAAAGTAAATCTCCTGGCTCGCTTCGCGCCCCCTTCGGCGCAATACTGGCTCGGCACGGACGAACTAGGAAGAGATATCTTCACGCGTCTGCTCTATGGCGGACGGGTCTCACTCTTGGTGGGCCTGGCAACGGCACTCGGCGCGGCTTTCATCGGCACGGCCATAGGCCTACTGGCGGGATACCGGGGTGGTTGGCTTGATGCGCTTCTGATGCGAACGACCGACAGCGTTATCGCCCTACCGCTGCTCCCACTTTTGATCGTGCTCGCTGCGCTTGATTTGTCAAAACTTGGACTTCCCCCAGATATCACAAATTCGGAAAGTATCAGTCTGTACCGGATTATTGTTATCGTGGCGCTGGTTGGCTGGACAAGTGTCGCAAGGCTGGTCCGTAGCTCCGCCCTGAGCCTTCGAGAAAGAGACTTTGTCCTGGCCGCGCGGGCTCAAGGCGCCAGTGCGGCGCGCCTGATGTTCGTGCACATTCTGCCAAACCTAATATCACCCATCATCGTCGCGATGACGCTATCCATTGGCCATGTCATCTTACTGGAATCCGTGTTGAGCTTTCTGGGGCTGGGTATTCAGCCCCCGATTGCGAGTTGGGGAAATCTACTCACCAATGCTCAGGAAAGATTGTTCGATGCCTGGCAACTCGCCGTCTACCCAGGGGCTGCGATATTTTGCACAGTGATCGCATTCAATTTTCTTGGTGATGGCCTGCAGGATGCGCTGGATCCAAGATCAGAAACATAGTGGTCGGCGGCGATTCATTTCACTTCAACGGGAATCTGGTTTAAGTAGGTACGATACATTTCTACACACCGCCCAGTTTCCGGATACTCAAACACGTGACCGCCTCGACCGATCCCAAAATTGTGCCTGTTATACTCTCCGGTGGCGTCGGCAGCCGATTGTGGCCCTTGTCCCGGGCGCTTTATCCAAAGCAGTTGCAGCCCTTGGTCTCGGATCAAAGCTTACTTCAGGAAACAACTGAACGAGTGTCGGATAGTCGGTTTCAGCCCCCAGTCATTGTCTGCAATGAGACCCACCGGTTTGTCGTCGGGGAACAATTGCAGAGGGTTGGCCAGGCGCCGCAAGCAATCCTATTGGAACCTGAAGGCCGCAACACCGCTCCGGCCGTTGCCGCTGCGGCAGCTTGGCTCGAGGACACGACACCAGATTCAGTTCTTTTGGTTATGGCGTCAGACCACGTTATCAAAAAAAAGGAAAACTTTCTGGAAGCGATCAAGTCCGGAGCAGAAGCCGCTTCCAAAGGCCACTTGGTTGCCATCGGAATAGCGGCAACAACGCCGGAAACGGCTTACGGCTACATCAAAAGTGGGGAAGAAATTGACGACGTCGCGAAATGTTTGCGTATCGACAAATTTGTGGAGAAACCCGATCTAAAGACCGCAAGCGAATTTGTGGAGTCAGGCGATTATCTGTGGAATGCGAGTTTGTTCATGTTCAGAGCCGCCGACTATATGGCGGAGTTGGATCGGCTGGCGCCGGAAATTGCCAAAAATTGCCGTAAATGCATCGAAGATAGAACGGATGACCTGGATTTCGTCCGCCTTGCGCCAGAGCCTTTCTGCGCCTGCCAGTCCATCTCTATCGACTATGCGGTAATGGAGAAAACCGAAAAAGCCGTCGTCGTACCGGCGGACCTAGGCTGGAATGATGTGGGAGCCTGGGATGCACTTTGGGATATTTCGGAAAAAGATGAAAATGGAAACGTCATTATTGGCGACGCCGTCACTCATGATGTTGCCAACACCTACATACGCGCCGGTGCGCGCATGGTCGCGGCCGTGGGCATAAATGATTCAATAATTGTATCTACGGATGACGCCGTTTTGGTCGCCGATAAATCGAAGGCGCAAGATGTCAAAATCTTGGTCGAACAAATGCAGACGGCTGGACGTTTGGAACACGAGAGCCATACAAAGGTCTACCGGCCTTGGGGCTGGTACCAATCCCTGGAGATCGGCTCAAATTTTCAAGTGAAACTGATTCAACTTTCCCCAGGCGCAAAGATTAGTTTGCAACGCCACCAACAGCGTGCCGAGCATTGGGTGGTCGTCGCTGGAACTGCGACGGTAACCAAAGGGGATCACAATTTTGATCTTCAAGTGAATGAATCGACGTTTATTCCCGTGGGTGAAATGCACCGCTTGGAGAACAAACAAACCGCCCCACTCCAGATCATTGAGGTCCAGACCGGGGACTATCTCGGCGAAGATGATATTGAGCGTTTCGACGACCACTATGGCCGCGATTGATTTCGGTATAACCTCATTCAATAGAAAAACCCGAGAAGGAGAAGACCAATGGGCGTGCGGCCAAATTCCTTAGCCGGCCGGGATGTCGCCAGCGTCCTGCACCCTTATACGAACCTCAGCGCTCATCAGAGGAGCGGCCCCTTTGTCGTCACCCATGGAGATGGCATTTACGTTTATGATGACACAGGCAAGGCTTATATCGAGGCTTTAGCCGGGCTGTGGTGCACATCTCTAGGCTTTGCCAATGAGCGATTGGCAGATGTCGCCGCCAACGCCATGCGCAAGCTTCCTTTCTACCACGGGTTCGGTTCGAAAACCCATGAGGCCAGCGTAGAGTTGGCGGAACGGCTGTTGGAGATATCCCCGGTCCCGATGTCGAAGGTATTTTTCGCCAATTCCGGTTCCGAAGCGAATGATACGGCGATCAAGATAATATGGTACATCAACAACGCCCTGGGTCGGCCCGAGAAAAAGAAGATCATTTCCCGCACCAAGGGTTATCACGGTGTCACCATTGCCACGGCGAGCCTGACCGGCCTGACGAACAACCAAATCGATTTTGATCTACCAATTGAGCGGATTCTTCACACCGATTGCCCACATTACTATCGATTTGGAATGGAAAATGAGAGTGAGGAAGAGTTTGCGACCCGATGCGCCGACAGTCTTCGGCAGCTCATCAAGAATGAAGGACCGGAAACCATCGCTGCATTTTTCGCTGAACCGGTCATGGGCGCGGGCGGTGTGCTTCCGCCGCCCGCCACTTATTTTGAGAAGGTTCAGGCTGTATTGCGTGAGTACGACATTTTATTTGTTGTGGACGAGGTGATCTGCGGATTTGGTCGCACTGGAAATATGTTTGGCTGCCAAACCTATGACCTTAAGCCGGATATGATTTCCATGGCTAAGGGCCTCTCCTCAGGATATTTACCGATTTCCGCGCTTCTAGTGAGCGAGGACATCTTTCAATACATGGTCCAAGAAAGTGAAAAGATCGGTGTCTTCGGCCATGGATTCACCTATGGCGGTCATCCTGTTTCCTGCGCAGTTGCTCTGGAAACTCTAAAAATCTACGACGAAATGGACATCGTGGGTCATGTCCAGAGGGTCGCAAAACATTTTGGGGAGAGGATTAAATCATACAGTGATCATCCTCTGATCGGTGAATGCCGCCACGTCGGTCTTCTTGGCGCCCTAGAACTTGTCGCCGACAAAGAAACGGGAGAACCTTTTGAGGTCAGCCGAGGCGTGGGAGCTTATCTTGCCGCCCACGCCCAGGAAAAAGGCTTAATTTCCAGGGCGATGGGAGATTCATTGGCCTTCGCGCCGCCATTGATCATCGAGCCCGACCAAATTGATCAAATGTTCGATTTGGTTGATGATGCTCTAGTTGATACTCTGGCATGGACCAAATCGCAATAAATCGATAAATAACACTTGGAAATTATAGGATTTTACCCATCTCCTAAACATTTGATGGGCGCGCAATTCCCAAAATCTGCTAGAAAAAGCAGATTGCGGCCAGGAGCTAAGATTATGAACCGGCGGTTTGATTACGATCAGTTCTTCGAGGACAAGGTTTCTGCGTTACATACCGAAGGCCGGTATCGGGTATTCGCTGATTTGGAACGGGAAGCCGGCGCTTTCCCTCTGGCCCAGAACCACCAGGGCCGTGACGTTAACCAGATCACCGTTTGGTGTTCCAACGACTATCTTGGCATGGGCCAAAACAAACTGGTGATAGAGGCTATGCATGAGGCCTTGGACAAAAGCGGCGCCGGCGCGGGTGGTACTCGGAATATCTCTGGCACAAACCACTACCACGTTCTTTTGGAACAAGAACTGGCGAGTCTCCATAACAAAGAAGCGGGCCTAATTTTCACCTCAGGCTATGTTGCGAACCTGACGACACTTAGCACCATCGGCGCGATGATGCCGGACATGGTCATCGTCTCGGATGCTTGGAACCACAATTCTATGATTGCCGGCATCAAGCATTCACGCGCAGAAAAGAAAATCTTCAGACACAATGATCTTGAGGACCTGAAAGCCAAGTTACAGGAGATCGAGCCGGGACGGCCGATTATGATTGCCTTTGAGTCCGTTTATTCTATGGATGGCGACATTGCGCCGATTGGGGAAATTCTGGATCTCGCAGACCAGTACAACGCCTTGACCTTCATTGATGAAGTCCATGCTGTCGGTCTATACGGCGAACATGGCGCTGGCGTCGCGGAACGAGAAGGTCTCATGGACCGGATCGACATTATTCAGGGCACCCTGGCCAAGGGATTTGGTGTGGTTGGCGGATATATCGCGGCTTCTGAGGCCCTGTGCGACTTCGTGCGTTCTTATGGCGACGGTTTCATTTTCTCGACATCCCCGCCCCCATCAGTTGCTGCCGGCGCACTCGCAAGTGTACGTTATGTGCGTGAACACAATGAACTTCGTGAGAAACACCAGGAGCGAGCAGCCACGCTCAAACAGAAATTTATTGAGGCCGGCATTCCCGTTATGCCCTCGGTCACACATATCGTACCGGTGTTGGTAGGAGATCCGGTGCTTTGCAAGCAAGCTAGCGACGAATTGCTTTTCCAGCATAATATTTACGTACAACCGATCAATTACCCAACGGTCCCCAGGGGCACAGAACGCCTCCGCTTCACGCCAACACCCCTTCATCAGGACGAACACATGGACAAGCTGGTGGAGGCGATGAAGCAAATCTGGACCCAGTTAGGTATAAAGGCGGCCGCGTAGAAAAGGGCTGTTATCGCTGATTTTAATCAGCCTAATTTGCGTTCCACCCCATTGAGTACTATGGTAGTTTATAATTAGCCCTAACGAACCCAAACGCGCGTTGGAATCTCAGGGAGGGTACCCTTGCCTGTAATGTATAGGTACAGCGTCGTTCCGGAACACAAATGTGTTTTCATCGAGAGAGGTGGAAAGTTCTCTGCGGGGCACTTTGTTCAAGCCCTTGGCAAAATTATCAACGATCCCGAGTACAAACCGGGATACAATTTCCTGACAGACGCCCGCAAAATGGACTATGCCGAGGCGAATTTTGCCGTACTTTCCCATCAGGTAGATCTTTGGGAAGACATCAGCACTAAATTGGACAAATGCAAACTGGCTTTTTTGCACGCTTCTCAGGTCAACTATGGGGTCAGCCGCCAAAGCAAAGCCCTTTTTGAGACAGAAAATATTGACCGCAAACCGTTCTACAAGCTTGAAGAGGCGTTGGACTGGTTAGGTTTACCCCACGAATTTGACGTGTCCGGAGCTTTGGAAGCCGCGGAATGGCATCAGGAAGAACTGCCCAAAGACTCCTCTAACAGCACCAACGCTGCCTGAGCAAACAACCACATATTACCTTCCCGATCCTCCAAACCTGTTTCAATCGTCCTGCACACTTCCACCGGTCCGGCAACCGCGAAACACGCGTGCCCGGCTGCATCGCCATAGCTGTTCCCCGTTGGGCCTGAGGCACCCGTCTCACAGAGCCCCCAAGTTGCCCCCAACTTGTCTCGGATCGCCCGCGCCACAATCAGTGCATACTCTTCTGTGGCTGCGCGCATTGTGACGATCTCTTCGGGAAGTCCCAAAAGCGCACGGCGGGCCTCTCGCGTATAAATTGCGCCTCCCCCCAAGAAGTAAGATGACGCGCCTGGTACGGAAAGAAGAGAGGCGGATATAATGCCCCCGGCTGACGACTCAGCCACGGCAATGGTTTGACCATTGCTTTTCAGAAGTCTAGCGGACTTCTCGGCCATCAAGGTCAATTGTCTCACCGTTTCGGACATGGTACGCCTCCTCACGCTTTATCCATCAAACAAGAGCAGAAAAACGGTAACAAAGCAGCGATGACGAATACAGAAGAGTTTATCACCGTCGATGGCGTTCGATTGGAATGCGCTTGGATCAATGGGGACATGCCGTCCGGCAAACCCTGCCTTGTCTTCCTCCATGAGGGATTGGGCTGCGTGGCCTTGTGGCGGAATTTTCCCAAACTCCTATCCGACACCCTAAGTCTGCCGGGATTTGTTTTCAGTCGCCAGGGCTATGGCGCCTCAACCTCCATCCCACTCCCCCGACCAGTCGAATTCATGCACCATGAAGGTCTGAACGTATTGCCCCGGGTCCTGGATGAAGCGGGTATTGAGAGCGCCATCCTGGTTGGACACAGCGACGGAGCATCAATTTCTATCATTAATGCCGGCGGTGTCGGCGACCCAAGAGTCAAGGGCATCGTCTTGTTGGCCGCTCATATCTTCAATGAAGAGATCACCGTAAAGAGTATTGAGGAAGCAAAGGTTGCCTTTGAAACGACCGACCTGCGCGAAAAACTGAAAAAGTATCACGGCGATAATGTCGATTGCGCATTCTGGGGCTGGAATGGCGTTTGGCTTAACCCCGATTTCCTGGAATGGAATATCGAGGAGTTCCTACCCAGAGTTGATCTCCCGACACTGGTCATCCAAGGCGAAGATGATCAATACGGGACGGAGGCGCAGGTACAGGGAATTGCCGCAGGACTGAGAGATAATTGTGTTGTTAAGATTATAGCAGACTGCGGTCATTCACCGCACCTGGAACAACCGGAACAGACATTATCGGCCATCGTGGATTTTGTCCGCCCCTTGGCCACGTCTTAAATAACGGATGTACGCTGACAACACCCTAACCCCCCGCGAAGCAATCCGGCTTTGCGCGCTGGGTACGTTGGCGGAAAATTCCGATAGGGCTCGACTGCGATATGACGACCTCGTCTATTCGGTGAGACATTTTATCAGCCGTATATCCGGGCCGTCTCTAGAGCTAATGGGAGAGTCGATTGAACTCTTGCGATTTGAGGGACTGATTGAGTCAGTGAATGACGACGGCACACCTGAAAATCCGGAACTTGCTCTCACAAACGATGGCCGCGCTGCATTTGAAGTTCTTTTGAAGGCCAATATTCGCGCCGGAACCAGTGATCTCAACGAGCTCATTATGGCGCTGAAGTTCCGCTTTTTAAACTTGTTGCCGGCTGCGGATCAAAATGTGCAAGTCGAAGCTTTCATGGATGTCTGTGAAACTGAACTTGCGCGCCTAGAAGATCTGAAATCACATCACCAAAACGACAGCGGCTATTTGAGCGATTGGCTGGAACATGATATCCAACGGCTAGAAGCTCGCCTGGACTGGCTAATCGAATTTCAGAAAACGCTCGGTTAGAACATGTGTTGCCCGCCGGTCACCCATATTTCGGTACCGGTGACATAATCTGCTTCTGAGGAACTCAAAAAGTAAATGCTGCGGGCGACATCTTCTGGTGTGCCCATCCGGTTCAGAGGGATGCGGGGAATCAACATTTCGTATTCGGGTTGAATCATTTCCGTCGAAATTTCTCCGGGCGCGACCGCATTTACCCGAACGTTGATTGCTGCAAACTCATTGGCCATTTCGCGCGTCAGTGCCGACAAGGCCGCCTTGGAACTCGAATAGGCTGAACCGGCGAAGGGATGGATCATGTGGCCGGCAATTGAGGTCACATTTACGATGGAGCCATGCGCCTTAGCCAAGGGAGACGCGAATCCTCGTCCTAACTTCAACGGGGCAAAGAAATTCAGCTCAAACACAGTGCGCCAGGCATCCAAGTCGCCATTCAACGCACCCAGGCGTTCCCTGTTCTGTGATTTCGGAGACATGCCCGCGTTATTTACAAGCGCGTTTAAGGCCCGGCCATTCAAAAGCCCGGTTGCCTCCTTGATGAATGCATCCAGAGACGCGTTTTCAGTAAGATCCGCCTCAATATGCCCCAACCAGCCTTTAATCGCGCTCAGGTCTTCTGCAGGCCGGCTGCGCGCGCACGAAATGACTTGCCAGCCCCGCGACAGGAACAACTTAGCAGTCGCATGGCCGATCCCTTGGCTCGCGCCGGTGATTATTGCAATATTGGCGTTATCGGTCATGGCCTAGCTTTAGGCCAATTCGCACGCCGAGGCCAGCCGTAACGACATCAGGTCAAAGCCCCTACCATGTGTTCCCAATTTGAAGTCGACAACACGATGGATCATGTACAGGTCCGGTTTGATCTTTCAGAGCCCCCTGAATTTGCACCGAACCCTCAGGTTCGTCCGACAAACCGGGTGCCCGTCATCACCGCACCCGGCCGGGCGGAGATGCTGCGCTGGGGGCTTGAGAACGATTGGGACAACAAGCCATTGATCAATGCCCGTTCAGAGACCCTTGCAGAAAGAAAAACGTTCAGGCCGTTGCTGGAGTCCCGGTGCCTGATCCCCGCCTCCGCCTATTTTGAGTGGCGGAAAGACGGTCAGGCCAAGATCAAAACCCGCATTTGGCTAAAGGATGAGGACTTGTTCGCTTTTGCTGGTCTACGGGCAGAAGACCGATTCACCATAATCACCTGTGCGCCTTCACCTTCGATATCGCACATTCATGGTAGAATGCCGGTCATCCTAAACCGAGACTCTGAAGAGACATGGATCAGCGAAGGCAGTACCTACGCCGAGGTCAAAGAAACACTGGCCCCCTTCGTAAGCGAAAAACTTTTATTCGAGGAAATCAGCCCACCAAAAGCGCAAGGTGATCTATTCGGTTAAAGACAACGCCAATAGCTAATGGTTCATAAGAACCGGTAGCTTGGATGATGCGATAACGTAGCGGGTGACACCACCCAAAACGATCTGCACCAACCGGCTGTGAGTGAACGCCCCCATCACCAACAAATCCGCATTTTCCTTCTGACATTCAGTAGCAATGGATTCCCCGACAGATTGACCTTGGTAACTTGGCAGGATGGTCCGGTGCGTTGCGGCAACTCCATGCCAGGCCAAATGGGTGACTATCTCTTCAGCGCTAGTCCGATGACGGCTCTTATCGGTCTCGACGGCAAAGACAGTGACCTGATCGGCGAGCTTCAACAACGGGATTGAAGACGTCACTGCCCGCGCAGCCTCAGCGGTACCGTTCCATGATATAGCCGCAGTCTTGCAGAATGATTCCGGCATATCAGGCGGCACCATCAAAACCGGTTTCCCCGTTTCGAATACCGCAGCATGCAGGGTCATCAGAGATGAGCGGTCGTCCTCTTCATTGGGCTGGGCAATGATAATAAGGTCGGCGGCTTTTCCGGCATCGGCGACAATTTCGTCCTCTCTGCCGTTCAATTCCCGCCAGGATGCGGAAACTTTGTCACCTGTATCACCGGGCGTTTCGATAAGAGGAATATTTTTCTCGCTACAAAACTGATCAAACAGCGTACGGGCTTCGGAGGCGCGCGCAGCCGCATCACGATCTGCAATCTCGATCATTTCCTCAATCATGGCCCCGGACATGCCTTCACCCAAAAGCGGAACGGCTTCTTTGGCATCCGCCTGAGCATGCAGCACCTGAATATGGGCGTTGGTCTTGGACGCAACCGCATAAGCGCCCGCTAACGTCTGGCGTGCGGATTCCCCGCTTTGGATAGGCGCCAGGATCATTTTGAATGCCATTGCACTTCCCTCCCCGAGAATTCTTTCTTACCCGAAGTATAGTACAACACCGCCAGCGGCTGAACCGAAAATATAATGAAGTCTAAGTAATTTAGGAGATATCGTCGCGGCGCTCTTCAACACCTTCAGGATCTTGGTGAATCAAGACTTCGGTGTTCGGGAACTCCTCTTCAACCTTGTACATCACCTCATCCGATATCTCGTGCGCCCGAACCAACGTCAAATTACGGTCCATTTCCAGGTGTAGCTGGATAAACGAATAAGGGCCGGATGAGCGAGTCCTCATATCATGTACATCTCTAACTTCCGGATGTTCGAGGGCAATTTGACGAATCTTAATACGGTCTTCGTCGGGAAACTCCCTGTCCATGAGTTCATCCATGGACAGGCGGGCAATCTTAAACGATCCTGATGCCATATAGATAACAATCGCCACTGCAAGGAGTGGGTCAACGATTTGGAAGCCGCCGAAAGATGCGAAATAAATTCCGATGATGATTGCAACATTCACCAAAATATCGACACGATAGTGGAGGGAATCCGCGCTGATAGCCAATGAATTTGTCTTGCGAACCACATACGATTGAAAGGCGACCAAACCTAAGGTTAGGACAAGAGAAAGCCCCATAACGGCGATGCCGATCTCTCCATTAGAGACCACCTTGGGATGGATCAGCCTATTGCCGGCCTCAAGTAAAAGAAAAATTCCTGACCCGGCGATAAACGCCGCCTGCGCGAGGCCCGCTAAACTTTCTGCCTTTCCATGGCCGAACCTGTGCTCCCGATCCGCCGGCTGAAGTGCGTGACGAATTGCCAGCAAATTAACCAGCGACGCGCCGGCATCCAGCAACGAGTCAACGAGCGAGGAAAGCAGACTGACAGATTCAGTTGCTGCGTAAGCGCCAAGCTTGGTCACAATAAGCACAGTCGCAACAGCCACAGACGCATAGCTTGCCCAGCGCATGAGGCTGGCAAATTTGGGATCTACCCCGCTCCCCTCCGGTAAACGCGATAATTGTTCGTCGCCGTGCACGTTATCCAACCACCCTTTTCTTACGGATAGAGCCGATTACCGGCCCAGCCCTTCTCGATCCGACTATACACCATTCGATCATGCAGCCGGAACTGCCGTTCCTGCCAAAATTCAATCCGTTCTGGAAATACCCTGTACCCCTCCCAAAACGGCGGTCTTGGCACCGCGCCAATGTTAAATCTAGCTGTGTATGCGGCGATATTCTTTTCCAATTCCCAGCGTCCCTCTAGCGGACGAGATTGCTTCGAAGCCCAGGCGCCGATCTGACTTCCCCGGGAGCGGGAGGCGAAATAAGCGTCAGCCTCCTCGTCCGATACCTTGGTAACAGGCCCGTCGATGCGCACTTCCCGCAATAGGGATTTCCAATAGAAGCAGAGAGAAGCATGTGGGTTGGACTCCAGTTCCAGTCCCTTCTGGCTTTCCGAATTGGTATAAAAAACGAATCCCTGATCGTCGGCGCCCTTTAACAAGACCATCCGGACCGAGGGCCGCCCCTCTGCGTCGGCAGTCGCCACGGCCATTGCCGTTGGGTTGACGGTTTCCAGCCTCTCAGCCTCCGCCAGCCACTCCTTGAATAGCGCAATGGGATCGTTTGTTTCTACTGACATATCAATGACTTATAAGATAAAATACCTGAGCAACTGTGCTGAACTAAAAGAGAATTTCTCGTAAATTGTATGTATCTTGTTCGTTGCCCGAAAGCAAATTTCGGCAACCTGACATTCACACCGGTGGCAAGCCTGTGCGACTTTCTCTTTCGGCGAAAATGTTTTAGGAATGACTTAATCTATTTAGACCACGATCCGATGCATCAACCGGAATCGTTTGGGAAAGAATTGCGAGGGATTTATGTCGTCGAGCGGTGGATTAATGCAAGGCAAAAAAGGGCTGATCATGGGGGTCGCCAATGATCGGTCAATCGCCTGGAATATAGCCAAAGCCTGCCATGATCAAGGAGGCGAATTGGCGTTCACCTATCAGGGTGACGCGCTCCTCAAGCGTGTGACGCCGCTTGCCGAGTCGATTGGCTCAGACATTATATTGCCCTGCGACGTGACCGACGAAGGCAGCATTGATGCTGTGTTCAGTGAACTGGGAAGCAAATGGGGTAGCCTGGACTTTGTGCTTCATGCGATCGCCTATTCGGATAAGGATGAGCTCAAGGGCCTATATGTCGACACGACCCCGGATAATTTCACAAAAACGATGCAGATTTCCTGCTATTCTTTCACTGCAATTTGCCAGCGCGCCCAGCAGATGATGCCCGACGGCGGGAGCCTCCTAACGCTGACATATGCCGGGTCTGAACGGGTGATGCCCCACTACAACGTCATGGGTGTCGCAAAAGCTGCCCTCGAGGCCAGTGTTCGCTATCTGGCCGAAGATTTGGGACCACAGAACATTCGTGTAAACTCATTGTCCGCGGGACCGATGAAAACCCTCGCTGCTTCCGGTATTGGCGACTTCCGCTATATCCTTAAGTGGAACGAATACAATTCTCCCCTACGCCGCAATGTCTCGGGCGAGGATGTCGGCGGCGCCGGCATGTATCTGCTGAGCGGCTTGTCTTCGGGCGTGACGGGCGAAACCCATCATGTCGATTGCGGCTACAACATCGTCGGCATGAAAGCTGTTGATGCCCCGGATATCACTGTCTCTAAAAGCGATGAGGCGGCTTAACGGCCGGCAGCCCCATGTCCGGCAATAGCTTCGGCCACTTATTCCAATTCACCACCTTCGGCGAAAGTCATGGCCCGGCCATCGGCTGCGTCGTGGATGGTGTTCCCGCCAATATCCCCTTGAACGAAGAGGATATTCAGATCTGGCTCGACAAACGTAAGCCGGGGCAATCCCGCTTCACTACCCAGCGGAAGGAGTCCGACACCGTCGAAATCCTGTCCGGTATTTTTGAGGGCAAGACAACCGGAACGCCCATCGGCCTACTGATCCGCAATACCGACGCACGCTCCAAGGACTATGACGACATTAAGGACCTATTCCGTCCCGGTCATGCCGACTTTACTTATCGCCACAAATACGGCAATCGTGACTACCGGGGCAGTGGACGAGCGAGTGCTCGTGAAACCGCTTGCAGAGTGGCGGCTGGCGCGGTTGCGCGCAAAGTCCTTGGCGCAAACATTGCTATCAAAGGCGCACTTGTCCAGATCGGAACAAAGAAGATAGAGCGACAAAATTGGGACTGGGATGAAGTGGACAAGAATCCATTCTGGTGCCCGGACGCCGATATGATCCCCGAATGGGAGTCCTATATGGATGAATTGCGCAAGTCGGGGTCCTCTGCTGGCGCCGTAATTGAAATCGTCGCCCGCGGCGTTCCTGTAGGGTTGGGCTCTCCCGTCTACGACAAATTGGATTCCGAGATCGCCAAGGGCCTGATGAGCATCAATGCTGTAAAGGGCGTGGAGATCGGCGCGGGCTTCGAAGCGGCCAGCTTCACGGGTGAAGAAAATGCCGATGAAATGCGCATTGAGAACGGACGGCCCGCATTCTCCTCAAACCATGCGGGCGGAATCTTGGGTGGCATCAGCACGGGTCAGGACATCGTTGCTCGATTTGCCGTCAAGCCAACCAGTTCCATCCTGACACCACGCAAAACCATAACGGTGGACAATGAGGAGACCGAGGTCTCGACCAAAGGCCGGCATGACCCCTGCGTCGGCATTCGCGCCGTGCCGGTCGGCGAAGCCATGGTTGCCTGCGTGTTGGCGGATCAGTTTCTAAGATTTAAGGCGCAACGCGGTTAAATAAACCGTCAGGCAACGGACTGTTGCTTTTGTTTAGTCCACTCCATTCCGACAAGAACGACCGCCAGAACGATACCCGGAACCGCCACGGGAAAACCAATATCGATCAAAGAATCCGGCACAAACATCGCCGCGCCAGCAATAAAGAATAACACACGCTGAATGACACTGATGTGGGCAATCACGTACCCCATCAACGCGACAGATATCATCCAAATGCCCAGTGCTGATTTGATGGCTACCCACGCGACGGAGAGCCCCGGGCCCTCCATGAGGAGTTCGGGAACGACCACGAACAGGAACGGCACCAGATAGGCGAACCAGCCGAACCGCATGGCGGCGAAGCCGGTCTTCATGGCGTCTTCGCCGGTCAGTGTCGCTGCGGCGAAAGCGGCGATGGCAACCGGCGGGGTAATCATCGACATCATGCCGAAATAGAGGATGAACAGGTGAGCAGCCATGGGGCTAATGCCGACTTCTATCAGCGCCGGCGCAACCAGTGTCGCCAGCATCAAATAGACTGCGACGGTCGGCATGCCCATTCCGAGAATGATGCAGACAAATGCAGACAGCAGGAGAAGCAGGAACAAGTTGGTGCCGCCCAGCTCCACTAAAATTAGTGATAGGCCGAATCCGATACCGGTGACGTTCAGTGTCCCGATGACAATACCGGCTGCGGCGGCAATCATGATGATATCCAGGACTGCATGCCCGGTTTGCCTGATGGAATCCAGAAAATCCAGAAGCGTCAGGCGTTTACCTTTGTAACCGAAAAGCATGCTGGTCGCCAAAATAACGGCTGTTGCAATCAATGCCGACATCTCTGGCGAGTAGTTAAAATTAAACAGCGCCACGATCAGGACAACAAACGGTAGCGGAAAATACCAACCGGCCTTCAAGACTTCTTTGAGATCAGGAATCTGATCCTCAGCAACCGGCTGGATGTTGGTTCGCGCTGCTTCTAAATCTGCGAGAATGAACAAAGCAACGTAATAAAGCACCGCCGGGATGAGCGCGGCAATGACCACGTCGGTGTATGGTATCTCGAGAAACTCCGCCATCAAAAAAGCCGCCGCGCCCATAATCGGTGGCATCAACTGGCCGCCTGTCGACGCCACAGCCTCAATGGCGCCGGCTTGAACGCCGCGATAACCGGCGCTCTTCATGAGCGGGATCGTGATAACACCAGTGGTCACCACGTTGGAGACCACACTTCCTGATATGGAACCAAAGAAACCAGACGCTGTGACGGCAATCTTCGCCTGTCCGCCCCGATACCGGCCCACCAGCACCATGGATATTTCAGTGAAGAACGTGGAACCGCCAGATTTGGTCAACACCTGACCAAAGAACACAAACGCCATGACAATTGACGTCACGATCTTCATAGGGATACCGAGGACGCTAGTCGGGTCCCAGGCTATGTAATAGAATAGATCACGGGCCAACATTTCCTTGCCGGCGAGCTTGCCTGGCAAGAGATGACCAAAAAGTCCCATCAAGATAAAAGCGAGCACAAGAACCGTCAGAACATGCCCAACTGTTCTCCGCAGGCCCTCGATCATTAGGGCGACAACGATTGTCCCGGAGATTAACCCATCGGTCGGTGCATCGGAAACGAGTTCTGCAAGCTGCGGATACCGGACAGCCATATACATGGCGCCGGCAAACCCTATTGCCGCCAGCAGATAGTCAAACCAGGGGATTAAATGCTTATCGACTTTCTTGCTATGCCGGACTGACAAAAACACCAAAGGAAGGGCAATTGCGATGATGCCGCCCAGGAACTGCTCCGTATAGAGCAACAACCCGGCCATGCGGAACAGGTCGGCTGCCCAGGCGATCGCGACCACCGTCAAGAGAACGGCGAGAACAGCAATAAATCTGCTCATCGCCGTTTTTGTCTCGACGGCCTGTTCCGAAGTATCTTGGTTGTCCACGGAACCGCCTATTCTTTGGCAGGAAGCCTACCTTACTTCGGCGGCCACATGCCCTTTTCTTTATAGAACTTAATAGCGCCCGGATGATAGGTCAGCTTGGGCAGATTGAGCGCCATGCTGGTCGGGCTAAAGGAGCCCCAACCCGGGAACGCTTTAACGAGGGCGGCCTTGTTGTCATGCATGGTTTTGACGACTTTGTAGACCACATCGTCCGACACTTTCGCACCGGTAGCCAGTGTGTGCCAATAGGTCATCACGTGAAGTGGCTTGTCCACGCCGACGTTCCGCTTCGACGGTTTTTCAGGCTTGGCCCATGCCGGCGGCACAAACTTGCGTGCCCGCTCCAAGGCTTCCGGAGACGGGTCAAACGGCAGAACCCGGATACCGCCGACTTTGGCAGCAGTTTCGCGAACTTTACCGGCGCCGAAAACAAAGAAGAACGCATCGGCTTTGCCGGCGGCAAAATCGTTCGCGCTTTTCACGACGTTGGGGACCGGCACTTTGACGACGTCATCATAGCTGATGCCGGCGCTTGCCAATTGTCCGTCCATCAACGCTTGAATGATCCGCTGTGAAGACCAGCCGCTGGGGACCCGTTTGCCCTTCAAATCCGCGACGGTTTTGATGGGAGAATCTTTCTTCACGAAGATCGCAACGCGAAACGGAATGGTTGGCGTTGCCACCCGCAAATCAGGATGCTGACGGCCGGGATAGGCACCTGTGCCGGTCACCGCGTAGAGCGACTCCAACTCGTTGACCAAGCCAAATTCCATCTTGCCGGCATTTACAAGCGGCACATAAACGCTAGACCCGCCCATGGGTTGAGACCGCATCTGCAAACCCGCCAACTGAGAAATGACTTTAGACAGGGATTGACCAGCTTGGTTGGTCCACCCACCTTTTGTTGTACCTACGGAAATCGTCTGCGCGGAGACAGACGCCGAAATCAAAGCTGCACCTGCAATCGATGCAACAAAAAGGGCCTTTTTCATAATTATCCTCCCTTGGATGAAGGCTCTGGAAAACGCGATACTGATGATTTCAACTTACCTTGTCAAAATCTTCCTCGACTGCACCTTGCCGAACTTCACTAGTAACACCTTTCCGTGGTTCAAATAAGGCAAATGTTTGAACCAACGTCTATTTTTCGACCACGACAGCGGTGCCGCTAGCGACCAAGAACAGCATCGATTTGTCGTCACCCGAGATTTCACTGTAGTCCAGGTCAACGCCGATGACAGCGTTGGCTCCTGCGATAAGCGCTTCCCTCCGAAGTTCCGTCAGGCACACGCGGCGGGAGTCCCGCAACACTTTTTGTGAGGCGGAACTCCGGCCGCCAAAAATATCTCGTATTCCGGCGAAGAAATCCCGAAACAGGTTCATGCCAAACACGCATTCCGCAGTGATGATTTCCCTCCGTTCGAGAATTTTGTAATCCGGAAGCGTGCTCTCGGTCGTCAGGATAATCTCCTTGGCCAGTTCATCGATGACCTCGGTCGGCAATTCATCAAATTCTTTGTTATCGATGAGTTCCTGAATCTTCTCGTCGCTTTTTCCAAAAATATTGAACATAACCTATTTCTTCCTCTCGGGTTAAAGAAGTCCTTCCAAATCAAGTCCGGCGATATACCGGCCATATATCGTGGCGTTCGCATCCCAGTTTAACGCCACTTGCGCTTCGATGGCGGCAATATCCAGAAAGGCCCGCTGGAGATGAGGATCAATCGGGAATCCAGCGCTGGCGATTCCTTCAAACAAACGCTGGGCGGCCTGCATCGAGAGCTTCGCCGCATAGGCCGAATTACGTCGGCTGCGGGCCAAGTCACCCAACATAAGTCTATGACCGGCATTTAAGCGCGCCATATTTTCGCGCGCGGTTGCCAAAACCATTAACCTGCCTGCCTCGGCTTCAGCTGAGGCTTCGGCTAATCTAATCTGAAGCACTTGAGATTCCCCGAGCGGTCGACCCTTTGACTTCTGTGTCCGAAGAAGTTCCGTAAACCTAGACACTGCGCCTTTAGCCGCGCCGACCGCCACCGAAGCGTGGGCAGTCTGAGCAAACCCCAAGTTTGGCATTTTGTACAAAGGGATGGAATGTCTCTTGGCGCCAGGGCTTTCCCCACGGGCTGCACTCAATCCATCGAGAACGCGATGATCGGGAACAAAGGCATCTTTCAGTTCAAATGGAACACTTCCGGTTCCACTCAAACCGATCGGCTCTTCCTGGTCTAGAATTTTGATATCTGCCGCGGGCACCAGTAGAAAGGAATGAACAGGTACGCCGTCCTTTCCGGTCGGCAATATCGCCCCAACAATGGTCCAACTTGAATGACGCACACCGCTACATGAGTCGAAGCGGCCACTTAAAATCCAACCGCCTTTGGAAATTGAGACCGTTCCGTTCGGAGAAAATGAGCTGGATATCAACTGATCCCCTCGCTGCCCCCAGACATCCTGTTGGGCTGCTTCAGGAAACTGAGCCAATAGAAAGTTGTTTTCGGCAAACTTTGTTACGACCCAAGCGTGAGATGCGTCCGCAGCTCCCAAACAAATGGCAATTTCACACAGCACTTCCCACGATAATTCCGCTCCACCAAATTCGGCCGGCTGGCAGACCCGGCAAACGCCAGACGAATTTATCTTACTCACACTCTCATCGCTAAGACGATGGTTGTGATCAGATGTAAGGGCAGTCTCCATGATATGCTGTGCCAAAATGTCGGCACGTGCCAGATAGTCTGGCCTTGTGCTGCCTAAGGCGCCGTCACTAACTGTCTTCGAGGTACCCATTCGCCCCTGGCCGTGTTGAGCCTAAATAATCATTCACGGAAACACGTTATCAATTGTTTCTGCTCGGGACAAAGTCTTGAATGCACCCTCGGACGAATTTCAACCGGGGGGCTATAGACGGACATTTGGATATTAGGGTAGTCTAATATTTGCCGACATGGCGCTACAGTCCAATCAGCAGGAGGGTGGGTATTCGCATGGAACCACCGGGTCATCTAAGGGCCTCCTGTTTGTTTTGCAGGCAGGAGGCCGTCAAAGACTGAAGATCGGAGGCGCCTGAGATTTAGCCGTCCCCTTCGGTCCAGACAATCTGAAAACTTGGAAGGGTCTAACCCCTTAGGAAATCTCCGGTGACTTCACCGGACATAGGCTTAATGCCACAAAAGAACCCCGTCAGAGGTCTACCCCGGCGGGGTTCGCGCACGACTACTACCCTTCTTTTTTCGCGGCGATGAGGAATTCGATATTTCCCTCGGGACCTCTTATAGGACTCTCCGTAATTCCGGCAACGACCCATCCGGTTTGGGCCGCGAGCCAAGATTGAATTCTATCGCAGACCACTTGGTGAAGCTCGGGATCACTGACCACTCCTTTCTTTCCCACTTGCCCCTTGCCCACCTCAAACTGGGGCTTGATCAGGGCAATGAGGTGTGCCCTGTCAGCTGTCAAAACCATCGGCGCCGGCAAAATTGTCTCCAGACCGATAAAGCTCGCGTCACAACAGAGAAAATCTACTGGGTCCGGAATTTGGGAAGTGTCCAAATATCGGGCGTTGGTTTTTTCCAGGACCACGACCCTGTCGTCCTGACGCAGCTTCCAAGCCAGCTGCCCCTGTCCGACGTCGACGGCAAAGACTTTGGCCGCTTTCTTGCTCAATAGGACATCAGTGAACCCGCCAGTGGAAGCACCGATATCCAGGCAAACAGCGCCGGAGACATCAAAGCCGAAATGTTCCAATCCATGGGCCAGTTTAAGGCCGCCGCGGGACACCCATGGATGATCCTGTCCCCGCACATCTAGCTCGATATCGACACGATATTGAGTGCCGGCCTTTTCCAGCTTGCGTTCACCGCTATAGACATGCCCAGCCATAATCAAAGCCTGCGCCTTTGTCTTTGATTCAACAAGGCCGCGATCTACGAGCAATTGATCTAGTCTGGATTTACCGGAAGGCGATTCTTTCGGGTGAGATTTATTTGCTACGCCTTCCGGCATCGCGTTGCAATGAGCCGTGAAGCGCTTAAGCGCGCGCTGGCTGAGTGTTGTCACTTTCAGCCACCTTTTCACCAAGAGCCGCCAGCGCCGTCGCAACAATATCCGGGCGGCGTAAACCGGCCAGGACGTACTGACTATCGGGTTTATCTTGATCAATAAAGATGTCTGGCAGCGTCATTGCCCGGAATTTCAGTCCATTATCAAAAACACCCTTATTTGCGAGGAATTGCATCACGTGTGACGCGAACCCGCCGATCGAGCCTTCCTCGATGGTGATGAGGACTTCATGCTCCCGTGCCAGCCGCAAAATGAGGTCTTCGTCCAAGGGCTTCGCAAAACGCGCGTCCGCCACAGTCGTGGACCAGCCCAGAGACGCAAGCTCATCGGCGGCGGCCAGGCATTCCTGCATGCGTCCGCCCAAATTCAGTACCGCGACCGACGTACCCTCACGGACGATACGCCCCTTGCCAATCTCCAGTGGGACTCCTTCTTCAGGCATATCAATGCCCACCCCTTCGCCTCGCGGATAGCGGAAGGCGCAAGGGCGGTCATCAATCTGAGTCGCCGTTGCGACCATATGCTTCAACTCCACCTCATCAGAGGCTGCCATGATCACAAAGTTAGGCAGACAGCCCAAATAGGCGATGTCGAAAGAGCCGGCATGAGTCGATCCATCAGCCCCGACCAACCCAGCACGATCTATTGCGAACCGGACCGGCAGATTTTGGATGGCCACGTCATGGACAACCTGGTCATAAGCCCGTTGTAGGAAAGTCGAATAAATAGTCGCAAACGGCTTGTAGCCTTCGGTCGCGAGACCGGCGGCGAATGTCACTGCGTGCTGTTCGGCGATCCCGACATCAAAGGTCCGATCCGGGTATTCATCACCAAACTTGTCCAACCCTGTTCCAGACGGCATCGCCCCGGTAATCGCGACAACTCTCTCATCCTTAGCGGCCTCTTGAATCAGCGCTTGAGCAAAAACAGATGTATAAGACGGCGCATTGGCCTTGGGTTTTTCCTGCTTACCGGTAATGACATCAAACTTGGACACACCATGGTATTTGTCCGGAGAATTCTCTGCCGGCTCATATCCATGTCCCTTCTCCGTCACGACATGAAGAAGAACCGGACAGGCTTCTTCCATATCCCGCAAGTTCTTTAGGACCGGCAGAAGGTGTTCAATGTTATGACCGTCCACGGGACCAATATAGAAAAAGCCCAATTCTTCAAACAGTGTCCCGCCGGTCAGGATGCCCCGGGCGTACTCTTCCGCCCGGCGTGCTGTTTCTTCCAACCTGCGCGGGAACTTGCCCGCCACCTCCTTGGCAAAGTGCCGAAGAGAACGATACGGCTTCGACGAAATTAATCGGGAAAGATAGGCGCTCATAGCGCCAACCGGCGGCGCGATTGACATATCATTGTCGTTCAGAATCACAATAAGACGGGTGTCCATTGACCCGGCGTTGTTCATCGCTTCATAGGCCTGCCCGGCGCTCATCGCGCCATCGCCTATTACCGCAATAACATTGCGTTCTTCTTCTTTGTAATCACGGGCAACGGCCATCCCCAATCCAGCGGAAATCGAGGTCGAACTATGCGCAGCGCCAAACGGGTCATATTCACTTTCGGTGCGCTTGGTAAATCCTGACAAACCGCCGCCTTGGCGGAGAGTCCGGATTCGGTCCCGGCGTCCAGTCAGAATCTTGTGCGGATATGCTTGGTGGCTCACATCCCAGATCAGCCGGTCATGGGGTGTGTTAAAGACATGGTGAAGCGCAACGGTAAGTTCTACAACGCCTAAGCTGGCGCCCAGATGACCGCCGGTTATGGAAACAGCGTCGATGGTTTCCGAACGAACTTCGTCAGAGAGCTGTTTTAACTGTTCGGTCGTAAAATCTCGGATGTCTGCTGGATATTTGACGGAATCCAACAGCGGGGTACTACTCTTCTCGGCCACGTCCTGCCCTTCCTACTCTACTTGAAAATAGTTCTTATTTACGGCGTTTTACCACAAAATCGGCCAAGTCCCTCAAAAAATTGCCTTTTTCTTCGAAAACCTCAAGATGTTTTATCGCCTGGTCCGCCAATATCGCGGCTTGTTCCTTGGCCCGCTCCACACCCAGCAACGAAACGTACGTTGCTTTCCCAGCCTCGGCGTCTTTGTTTGTCGCTTTCCCCATCTCTTCGGCATCGCCTTCGACATCCAGTAGATCATCGACAATTTGGAACGAGAGGCCCAGGTCATGGGCATACGCGAGCAGCAGATGATGCTGATGTTCCGTCGCATTGCCAAGGATCGCGCCCGCTTGGCAGGAATATGCGATCAACGCACCGGTTTTCATTCTTTGAAGTCTGGTGATTTCGGGTACATCAAACTCCCGATCTTCCGCCACTAAGTCGAGCATCTGCCCGCCAACCATGCCCTGGCCGCCAATTGCCTTGGCCATTTCCAGGGCAAGCTCGATTCTGACTCTCGCATTACTATGGGTAGCTTCGCCGGAGATGACCTCAAAGGCCAAAGTCAGGAGGCCATCTCCCGCCAGTATGGCCGTAGCCTCGTCGAATTTCTTGTGGCAAGTGGGTAGGCCCCGCCTCAGATCATCGTCATCCATAGCGGGCAAATCATCATGGATAAGGGAATAGGTATGAACCATCTCGACTGCGGCGGCGACCCGTATGGAGTTGGACCTCTCCACGCCAAACAAATCGGCACTGGATAACACCAGAAAAGGCCGGAGCCGTTTTCCACCGGCCAATGCGGAATAACGCATGGCTTCAAATACCCGCGTTTCCGGCCCATCCCCTTTGGGAATCAACCGGTCCATCGCTGCATCAGTTTCCTGCGCTGCGGCTTTCAGAGCTTCCTCAAAAGACTCCAATAAGATCCCCTAGTCGATGTCCACCGGTTCTACTTCGGCGCCACCATCGGCACCGACACTAATTTTTTCGATACGGTCGCGCGCGTCCTTGAGCTTCGCTTCACAATGCTTTTTGAGGAGCGTTCCCCGTTCAAAAGACTGGATCGCATCGTCGAGTTTGTTCGAACCCTGCTCAAGATTACTTACAATCTCTTCCAGCTCTTCTAAAGCTTCTTCGAAGCTGAGCTTTTTGATGTCCGCAGGTATAGATTTTTCCGCCATAGTTCACCCCGTTTGGCGTGGTCAGAACTCATTCAAACTGGGGCGGGAGTGTACGCCCCGGCGCAGGACCGGGCAAGGCAGAGGCGGCTATGCCACTTTAAGCAATGTCAAGACGTGTACTGCCACGCTATCCGATAAGGCTTGAAGTTCGTAGCCTCCCTCCAACGTGGACACGACACGGCCGTCACAGCACTCGTCTGCAACCTGCAACAGTTCTCTGGTAATCCACTCGAAATCCTCGGTTTCAACATTCAGCTGACAAAGCGGGTCCTTGAAGTGGGCATCGAAGCCCGCCGATATCAAAAGAAGATCAGGATTGAAGGCGCGAAGGGCCGGCAGAATAGATTCGGTATACGCATTCCGGAATTCAATCGAGCCGGCGCCGGGCGCCAGCGGAACATTACATATGTTGCCCACCCCGGTTTCAGATGCAGCGCCGGTGCCCGGATAGGCCGGAAACTGATGGCTCGAACCATAAAAGAGCGAGGCATCCTCCTCAAACATATGCTGGGTGCCGTTGCCGTGGTGAACGTCAAAATCGATAACAGCAACCCGATCAATACCGTATTTGAGTTGCGCCTGCTTGGCGCCGATGGCGACGTTGTTAAACAAACAAAATCCCATCGCCCGGTCGTATTCTGCGTGATGACCGGGAGGACGCAACGCGCAGAAAACATTCTCCACGTCGCCAGAAATCACCAGATCAATGGCTTGGCAAACACCACCCGCGGACCGCAATGCGGCCTCGCCGGAAGCCGGGGATAGAAACGTGTCCGGGTCCAGGGCGCGGTATCCTTCCTCCGGGACTGCGGCAAGCAATGTCTCGACATAATCTGGCGAGTGCGTGCATTCTATGATGTCGGGCTCTACGGCTTCTGCATTCATACGGATAAGGGCGCTAAACGGCTCCGTCTCCAATCGCGCATAGACGGTTTTCAGACGATCCGGCGATTCCGGATGACCCGGACCTGGTTCATGCTGGACACAAATCGGATGACTAAAAAACGCTGTGCTCATGGGCCGATTTTACCTGAAATTTCCGGTCAAACTATAAGGGTGAGTCGATATTGAGAATAGTTGAACAAAATTCGTTATGGCCGTAATCTCTCATCCGTAATTCTGGTTAGAATTCCAAGCAATTAGCCGTTAAATCGCGGAAGAATTTTTATCGTCGAGCATGCGACGGAGCATACCAATGCAAACGTTGAATTTAGACGGCATTGGATTGTCGTTTCGGTGGCATGGGGAGCGCCCACATCAATGATACATTATAGACAATCCAGCATATTGGCTCTGATTTCAGCGGCCGTGGTCTCAACCGGCCTTACAATTGGCAGTTCCAACCAAGCTATAGCGCAAGGCGGCCCAAGTCCGGAGGCCAGAGCCGTCATCCAAAGCCTCAGCGAAGAAGAGCGCCAAAAATTCTTCGGCATGAGCCGTGAGGACAAGCGGGCGTTCATCCAAGCCAAGCTCAAGGAAAAAGGCGGTGACACGGCGAAATCGTCCAGCGGAAATCAATCTGGCGCATCCGGCAACAGAGGCGGCGGTGGCGGATCAGGTAATCGGCGTCGGCGCCCGCCGCCTTTGGTGGAACTGACGAGCGTCGTCAAAGAACCTCTGGTGCAGGTTTTCCCGATAACGGGACGGCTAGTCGCAAACCAACGGAGTGCAGTCGCCACGAAAATCAGAGGCAGTGTCCAAAGAATAAATGTTCAAGTAGGTGATCGCGTCAAGGCGGGACAAATCATCGCCGAGCTCGATATTGACCGGCTGAAACTGGAGGCAGATCTCAAAGCTGCGGACGTCATCCAGGCGCGCGCCAAATGGAATTCGGCAAAAGCCTCTAGGGACCTCCTGCAACAAGAGCTGAAGCGCCTGGAGAAGCTGAAGCGCTCCGCCGCTTTCAGTCAGGCGCGCTACGATGATAAACGTCAGGAAATTGTCCGCGCGGAGGCAACGGTGGAGGAAACTGCCGCTGCCTTAAAGCGCGCCAGATCGTCTCGGGATCTGGCGAGGATGGACGTTAAAGATGCGTCTGTCAGTGCCCCCTTCGACGGTGTGGTTGTCCTGAAACATGTATCGCCAGGCGCCTACCTCAATCCGGGCTCCCCCGTGGTCACTCTCTTGGACGATGGAAATGTGGAGATCGAGGCTGATATTCCGTCAAACAGGCTTAGCGGTGTCGCACCCGGCTCGGTCGTAAATGTCCGAATTGGTGCGAAAACTATCGTTCAAGCGGCTGTGCGAACGATAATTCCCGACGAAAATCCGCTGTCGCGAACCCGCGCGGTTCGGCTTATGCCGGACACGTCAAAAATTAAGTCCAAGCTCGTAGTGAATCAAAGCGTCGTCGTCGAAGTACCCGAGGGACAGGCCCGAGAAGTCGTGGCGGTGCACAAGGATGCCATCGTCAATCGACAGTCGGGCACGATCGTCTTCGTCTTCAACAACGGCCGCGTGCGTCCTATGAATGTTCAGATAGGCGAAGCATTCGCCGGCAAGTTTGAAATTCTATCGGGCCTGGAGCCGGGTCAGCAGGTTGTCGTCACCGGCAATGAATTGCTTAGACCGGGTCAACCTGTTCGCGTCAAAGGCGGCGGAGGCCCCGGCGCGATAAAAGACCTTAAAGGCCCGGCCAGCGGCTCCGGTCCCGAGATGACCCGGGAGCAGCGCCGAGCGATAATCCAAAGCTTGAGCGACGAGGAACGTCAAAAGTTCCGCGCCATGAGCCGAGAAGAGAAACAAGAGTTCTTCAAAAAACGCGCCAAGAATTCAGGTGGACCGGCCTAATCGCCATCCCCAGTTATTTGGGCAATAGGAGTTGCGGTAATGCCTCTCATTGAACTAGCGATCAGACGTCCCGTCGCTGTTCTCTCCATCGTTCTTATGGTGGTTCTGATGGGATTTGTGGCTCTAAACATCATCCCTATTCAGTTGACCCCTGATCTCCGTAAACCGGTTGTGTCGCTCATCACGCCTTGGTCCGGCGCTTCTCCAACGGAGGTAGAACGCGAGTTGACAAACCGCCAGGAAGAGGCGCTGACCGGCCTAGACGGCCTCGAGGAAATTTCCTCCTCTTCCCGGGACGGCAGCAATCGTATCAAGCTTGAATTTGCGATCGGCACGAACATGGATAAGGCCTTGATGCTGATCGGCAACGCCATCACCAATATCAACAATCTCCCGGACGAGGCACAGCAGCCCAGAATTAGGACACGAGATTCTGAAGACAATCCCATAGCCTGGTTCGTCATTAATAAATTGTCTGGCAACCCGAGAGACATATCTACCTATGGCGCGTATTTAGAGGATTTCATTGGCGACCGGATGGAACGAATTCCCGGGATTGCACTGTCGAACGTTTACGGTGGCAACCGGCGAGAGCTCCGAGTTACCGTAGATCCGCAAAAACTTGCGGAGTATGGCTTGGCGGTTCCAGACATTATTCAGGTCCTGCGCGCCAATAATGCATCCGTTTCGGCCGGCGTTGTGGAAGAAGGCAAGCGGCGCTACATCGTCCGCACGGACAATGAACTCGTGAATGTTGATCGGGTAAAAAATTTAATCGTCCGAACCCAGTCGGATGCCGCAACCGGACGCATCGCGCGTGTCAGGGTCGCTGATGTGGCCGACATTCGCTTCAACTTCAAAAGGCCCACGACGTATATTATGAGTGACGGTGAACAGGCTGTCGTGCTGAACGTTGTGCGGGACACCGGCGTTAACGTTATCGAAGTCATGAAGCGGGTCCGCAAGGTCGCCCAGGAACTCAATGACGGTCCGTTGAAACAGGCGGGCCTTACCATGCGCCAGGTTCACGACGACACGATCTATATCAATTCCGCCATCGGTCTTGTTCAGCAGAATATCCTCGTCGGTGGGACACTGGCAGCTCTACTTCTTCTTATTTTCCTTCGGTCAATCCGCGCGACAGTCGTCATTTCGTTGGCCATTCCGGTCTCGGTGATTGGATCCTTTGTCGCGATGGCCGCGTTGGGCCGTTCTATCAACGTGATCTCACTGGCCGGCATCGCTTTTGCCGTCGGCATGGTCGTCGATGCCGCCATCGTTGTTTTGGAAAATATTTTCCGTTTACGCCAGCGAGGCGAGTCCCCCTTCGATGCTGCGCTTAAAGGGGCCAAACAGGTCTGGGGCGCAGTCTTTGTCTCCGCGCTTACAACGGTGATGGTCTTCGTCCCTATTTTGGTCATGACTCTTGAAGTCGGTCAGTTGTTCCGAGATATCGCGGTGGCTATCTCCGTCGCGGTGCTTCTGTCGTTAATTGTATCCATTACCGTGATCCCGGCTCTGGCGAACAAGTTGCTCGCCGGGGATGTCAGCGGTGCCGGGCAAGGTTTAAAGCTGCCGGGAATCGACCATTTTGCCCGGCTATTCACGCGAGCCACTCTTGGATATACCCGGCGGGTTATCTCAAATAAGGCGCTCTCAATTCTGATGATCGCCATGGTTTGCGGCGTTACTGGATTTGGCACATGGAAGTTCTTGCCAAAACTGGAGTACCTCCCTGAAGGAAATCGCAACTTGGTCATCGCCCGGCTTTCAACGCCCCCAGGCTATAACCTGGATGCAATCCGGGCTATTGCCGCAAGTACCTTCGATAGTCTTCGGCCCAACATGCAGGATCCGGAAGGTGAAAGGCTGGGCAAGGACGACCCGGTCCAGATGAGCCGCTTCTGGTTTGTCATCCGCCGGGGATTCACCATCGCAGCAGCAGCGGCTGTCGATCCCACGCGCACGCGGGAGTTAATCCCGCTGCTTCGCCGCGCCATCTTCAGCAATCCGGGCACCAGAGGATTCGTCTTCCAGACATCGTTGTTTGGCCGGGGGTTCGGTGGTGGACGGAGTATCAATCTTGATATTTCCGGTCCTGATCTGAATAGTATTTTGGAAGTCGCCGGTCGCGCAAACCAGATTGCCACTCAGGCATTTCCTAGAAGCGATGGGAACCAAATTCGGGTCATCCCAGGATTGCAAAACGCCAACCCCGAGGTCCGTTTAATCCCGGACCCTCTTCGTCTCTCCGATAACGGCCTAACGGCGAAGGAACTTGGCGAAACAGTGGATGCCTTCAATGACGGCTTAAAGGTGGCGGAAGTCACCGTTGACGGCGATCGTATCGACCTGACTTTGATGGGGCCGGAATCCCAAATCACACGGACCGAGCAAATTAGCAATTTGCCGGTCGTAACCCGCCGCGGCCAGATATTGCCTGCCAGCTCGCTTGCAGAAATCCAGGTGACATCCAGCCCGAATGAAATTCGGCACTTGGAGAGGCAGCGTACCGTTACCTTGCAGATTCGCCCCTCAAACGCCGTGGCCTTGGAATCGGCTATGGAATCCGTCCAAACGGATGTAATTCAAAAACTATATTCAGAAGGCCTGCCTCCTGGAATTGTCATGGGCATGGGCGGTACGGCCGATGCGTTAACCCAGACCTTTGACAGCATGGTAGTGAACCTGGGCCTTGCCCTAGTGATTGTTTACTTGGTTATGGCGATCCTCTTCGAAAGTTTCATCTTCCCGATGATCATCATGTTCTCGGTGCCGCTGGCGACTGCGGGTGGCGTTGCCGGCCTGACAATTCTCAATCAATTCCGGTTCCAGGCCTTGGATATGCTGACCTTGTTGGGCTTCGTCATTCTGATCGGCATCGTCGTGAACAATGCGATCCTGCTTGTTCACCAAACACTTATCCATGTCCGCGAAGAAGGCATGGATATCTATGACGCGATCATGGAGGCAACACACAACCGGATCAGACCAATTTTCATGTCAACACTTACCAGCGTATTTGGCATGTTGCCCCTTGCCCTCTTCCCCGGTGCCGGTTCTGAACTATATAGTGGACTGGGTTCCGTGGTCATCGGCGGTCTGGCATTATCTGCGGTATTGACCCTGCTAATTATCCCCCCGTTGTTGAACCTGTTCGGGATTGCATTGAAGCCAAGAACAAAAAAGGTTAAACCCCCTGTAGCGGAACCCGTGACGACCTAGCGACGGAGTAGGTATTCCATGAATGTAATTGTCAGAGAGCAACCGATATCGGTTGAAGGTAACGCCGAAGAGGCGGCCGCTCTTCTGAAATCCGTGGCCAACCCACACCGGCTAAAAATTCTGTGCCGGCTAGCGTGTCGGGAGCATTCAGTCAGCGAACTGGAAAGTATTGTTGAATTGAGCCAGTCCGCCCTCTCTCAACATCTGGCCCGGCTCCGAAAAGACAATCTGGTCTCTACCAGACGCTCAGCACAAACCATTTATTACTCCATAGAGGACGTGAAGGTAGAGCATCTTCTGCAATGCCTTTCCCGACTCTATGCGGACCGAAATTTGAGCGACCTCAACTTGAGCGAACCGGTTAGCGTCGCCGACACCATCGAATAAATTCTCTTACGGCCCTGGAAGCACGCCGTTGCCTGTTGTACTATTGTACACAAAATTTTAGGTAAACTTGATTGGGTAGACGTTTATGATCTTCAGACAATATTTCGATAGCGTCTCATGCACATACACTTACCTTTTGGCCAATCAGTCTGGCGGAGAGGCGCTGCTCATTGATCCGGTGATTGAACACTGTGATCGATATATCCAGATCCTATCAGAGCTTGATCTAAAGCTGGTCAAGGCGGTGGACACACACGTCCACGCCGACCACATCACCGGATTGGGAGAGCTCAGGGACCGTACTCATTGCGTCACCGTAATGGGGAAAAAAAGCAGTGCAGATGTGGTTTCCATGCGTGTTGATGACGGCGATCAGATTACAATCGATGGGATCTGTCTGGATGTTCTCTACACGCCCGGGCACACGGACGATTCATGTTGTTTCAAAATGAACGACAGGGTGTTTACCGGCGACACGCTCCTCATACGCGGGACGGGCCGAACGGATTTCCAAAACGGTAATCCACGGGACGCCTACAATTCCCTGTTCAATAAGCTTCTAAAGCTACCCGACGAATTATTGGTTTATCCCGGCCATGATTATAAAGGCGAAACAGTCAGCACTATCGGCGAGGAGCGCGCCTTCAACCCCCGACTCCAGGTCAGCTCCGCTGACGAATACGCTGAAATTATGAATAACCTGGGTCTCCCCAATCCGAAAATGATGGACGTGGCTGTGCCGGCTAATATGAAAATCGGCATGCACCAAGACGAGCCCGAAATAGTCGAACGTACCCTGACTGCCCAAGAGGCGGTGGACAAGTTGTCGCAAAGCGACGCCATCTTCATCGACCTGAGAGAGGACAGTGAGCGGGCAAAGAACGGCTTAATCCCGGGCTCGGTTCACGTGCCCTACCAACGTCTGTCGGAGTTTAGCAGGCCCGATGGGCTCCTGGCAGTGCTCTCAGCCCAGACGGGCCAACAATTGCTCCTCTACTGCGCCTTTGGCGAACGTTCTGCTCTGGCGTTAAAGGAATTGCGAAATGCCGGCTTCGAAAATTTACGACACCTGGGCGGCGGACTGGATGCATGGCTTCAGGCTTCGGGGCCCATCGTCTCTATGGACAAAAACTAACTAATCCGAAACCCTGTATACCCCGAAGACGCCACCTCATCGCATTTTTGCCTGTAGGCCGGCATGCCCCCGATATACGGCATAAAGACACGTGGTTTGCCAGGAATATTGGCGCCCAAATACCAAGAGTCACATTTTACCCGAAGGGTCTTGGCGGCTACGTCATTGACGTGATCGATCCAATCGTCTTCTGCTCCATTCTCCGCCTCGATTTCATTGGCGCCCTGTTGGCGCAAGTCCTCAATACAGTCGGAAATCCATTCCACGTGTTGCTCGATGGTCGGCAGCATGTTCGATAAAACAGATGGGCTCCCCGGACCGGTCACGATGAATAAATTTGGGAAACCGGCCGTGGCCAATCCCAGGTACGTTCTGGGTCCTCCTCGCCATTTATCCGCCAATAGTTTGCCGCTTCGCCCCCGAATATCAATTCGCGTCAATGCCCCTGTCATAGCGTCAAAACCGGTTGCCAACACTAGCGCACCAAGTTTGTGAAGTTCGCCAGCAACTTTAACGCCATCTGGAGAGATCGTTTCAATCGGGGACGTCCTGACATCGACGAGATGCACATTGTCCCGGTTGAAGGTCTGATAATAGTCCGTATCGAGACAAAGCCGCTTGCAGCCGATGACGTTGTCCGGGCTTAACAAGCTCGCGACCGTCGGGTCCCGAACAATTTCTCTGATCTTGCCACGAACAAATTCCTGGGCGGTTCGATTCGATTCCTCGTTCAACGTCAGATCGTTGTAAGCGCCCATGAATGGAATACCGCCTGCCTGCCAGCGCTGCTCGAACTCCTGGTTGCGTTCCTCTGCCGAAACCTCCAGGGCGGAAATATCGTTGGGCACAAAATTGAACCCCCCAGGCGTCGTCTTGGCTTGGGCGCGCAGTTCCGGATACTTTGCCTTAACCTCAAGAATTTCTTCAGTCTTGAGAGGGCGATTCTGAGCCGGGATGGCATAATTGGGCGTTCGTTGAAACACCGTCAAATGCGCGGCGCTTTTGGCAATTTCAGGAATGGCCTGAATTGCTGTCGACCCGGTGCCGATCACGCCCACCCGAACACCGGAAAAATCGACTCCTTTATGCGGCCATCGGGCCGTGTGATAGACCGGCCCTTCAAATTCATTGAGCCCCGCGATGTCAGGTACGTTTGCCGCAGACAGGCAGCCCGTCGCCATCACGCAGTACTTCGTACGGAACTGGTTTTTATTATCCGTCCGTACATCCCAAATTGATTTGGCTTCATCGTAGTGAGCGCTTACAACGCGCGTCTCGAAAATAATGTCCGGGCGTAGTTCGTGCCGGTCGGCGACATGGTTCAGGTATTTTAAAATTTCGGGCTGACCAGCGTAACGCTCCGTCCAGTTCCATTCCTGTTGAAGCGCGTCATCGAATTCATACGAGTAGAAGACGCTATCAACGTCGCAACGGGCGCCCGGATACCGGTTCCAGTACCACGTCCCACCGACGCCGCCGGCTTCTTCAACCGCCTTCACCCTGAAGCCGGCTTTTCTGAGACGATAAATGAGATAGAGGCCGGCGACACCTGCCCCAACGACGAGGAGATCCAATTCTTCGATCTGCGTCTTACCGCTCATCACCTAGTCGCAAATTCAGCCGTAACAAATCTCAACAAATTTCAGGTCGCCAAAGTATCACCTAAACAGCTAACACAGCCACCCCGGACGCTAGCAAGAGTACATATGCAACTTTGACAAACCAAGTCGAAGGAAGTTTCTGGAATAGCCACTTGCCGGCCCAGGTTGAAACGAGATAGAGCGGCGCAACGACGATCAGCCGCCATAGAGTTTCTTCTGCATAAGCGCCCTCTA
>Ga0181579_10000012_pt1 | contig 129544 bp, 90 predicted proteins | sample 071ome_24_FD_132996 | JGI IMG/M metagenome (GOLD analysis project Ga0181579, IMG submission 132996) | Coastal salt marsh microbial communities from the Groves Creek Marsh, Skidaway Island, Georgia - 071402CT metaG (megahit assembly) | ecosystem: Environmental > Aquatic > Marine > Intertidal...
CCATTTACACATTGAGAACCCAAGATGAGGTCCGCGATGGGGCCTTTTTTCTTTTTGGTTCAAAGGGGTTTAGCGGGGCCCTCCGACTTTCGGAGACTGGGGCTTTGGCCGAAATCGGTCTCTGAACGCCCCGCGTCTCTTTCCACCCGCCCTTCACCCAAATCGAGACGGATTCAAAAACTTACGTAGTTTCCGACGCTTGCCAGAAATGGGCTGCGCCGCAGTTGCGGTGAATTCGACCGCTAGGGGTGCGAACAGAGACAACCAAAGGCGGCGTGTTTGTGCGGGCTGATGCGAAAGACCGCGAGAAGTCTCTGATGAAAAAGAGACTTTCCGCTGATCGCCTGGCGGCACGTCGAATGGGCCCTGGACAGACGAAGAAAACGACCGGATCGTCGCAGATTACTTTGCGATGCTGGCTGACGACATCGCTGGGCACCGATAGAACAAGGCCGAGCATCGACGGGTGCTTCTGCCATTGCTGAACGAGAGATCTGAGGGATCGATCGAGTTCAAACATCGAAACATCAGCGCCGTGCTGAAGGGCCTCGGTGAGGACTGGATCCCGGGCTACCAGCCTGCGTTCAATTTCCAGATGACGCTTGTTGATGCCGTGGCGCGCTGGCTGGCGTTGAACCCGGCGTGGCTCGGTCGGTATTCGGGCACAGGAGCGCCGACTGGTCTGGCGGAAGCAGAGCCTATCTGGATCGGCCCACCGCCGACACTGTCGAACCAGCCACCGCCACAGGAGCTGGAGCAGATGCTGCACATCGCGCGAAAGTTCGACGTCGCGGCGAGAGACGAGAGAAACCGCTCCCTCGGCCGTGCCGGTGAGGAGCGCGCCTAGCGCACGAGCGTGCAGCCCTTAAATCAGCGGGCCGCGACGACCTTGCGCGCAAGGTCCGGTGGGTGTCAGAGGAAGATGGCGATGGTGCTGGCTACGATATCGCCAGCTTCGTGCCGGACGGTCGTCCGCGCCTGATCGAGGTGAAGACGACGAATGGCTGGGAACGCACGCCTTTCCACATCAGCCGGAACGAACTGGCTGTGGCAGAGGAGCGGCGCGCGGAATGGTCCCTGTTCCGGCTCTGGAACTTCGCGCGCGAGCCGAAGGCGTTCGAGCTGCACCCGCCGCTGGACGCGCATGTCTCGCTGACGGCAACGTCCTTTCAGGCGAGTTTTCATTGAAGGTCAGCGAAACGTTCGCTCAGCCTGTTTTTGCCAAGCATCCCCCGCCATTTACACTTCATGACTCGTCCCCTGGCCCACCACCCGGGTCTCCTCCACCCGAGCGATCCCCTCCCCAAGCACGCTTCCCCCTGAATCCGGTTCCCTCCGAGGGCGACACCCACTGCTGCTCCTCTGCGCGAGACCTCCCTCGGAACACGAGAGAAGGGGACCTCGCTCGCGCGAAGTCCCCTTCCGTCGTTTCAGGAGGAGGGACTTCAGCCCCTCGACCCGAGTCTTTGATCGCGGTGCTCAGCGCGGCAGCAGCACGCTGTCGACAACGTGGATCACGCCGTTCTTCGCGTCGATGTCGGCGGCGACGACCTTCGCGTCGTTGATCATCACCTGGCCGCCCTTGGCCATGATGCGGATCTCCTGCTTCGCCAGAGTCGGGGCCTTCTTCGCCGCGATCGCGTCCGGGCTGAAGACGCGGCCCGAGACCACGTGGTACTTCAGGATCTGCACCAGCTGGTCCTTGTTCTCCGGCTTCAGCAGGCTCTCGACCGTCCCCGCCGGGAGCTTCGCGAAGGCGTCGTCGGTCGGCGCAAAGACGGTGAAGGGGCCCTCGCCGGTCAGGACCGGGGCGATCCCGGCCGCGGTCGCGGCGGCGAGGAGCGTGTTGAAGGTGCCCGCCTTCTTCGCGGTCACGACAATGTCGTCGGTCGCCGGGAGAATCACGCGGTCGATCACATGAATGATCCCGTTCGAGCAGTGGATGTCCGCCTTGACGACATCCGCGCCGTCGATCCGGACCGTGCCCTCGGTCACCGAGACATCGACCCGCTGACCGTTGAGGGTCGTCGCTCCGGTGACCCCCGCCACCTTCTCGGCCGAGATCTTCCCGGGCACGACATGGAAGGTGAGGATGCTCGCGAGCATCGCCTTGTTCTCCGGCTTGAGCAGGGTCTGGAGCGTTCCGGCCGGGAGCTTCGCGAAGGCCGCATCGGTCGGCGCGAAGACGGTGAACGGTCCCTCTCCCTGCAGCGCCTCGACGAGGCCGGCCGCCTGCACCGCGGCGACGAGGGTGGTGAACTCACCGGCGCCGATCGCGGTCGCGACAATGTCGGCCTTCGGAGCGGCGTGATCGCCGTGGTGATCCGCCTGGAGCGTGGCGGGGGCCAGGAGGGTGACGAGCGCGAGCGTGGCGAGGGTCTTCATGGTCTCTCCTTCGGGGGCCTCTTTCCGGAGGCCGACGGTCGGTGCTGGGGACTGTCAGTGCCGGGGATTGAACGACTCCGCCTCTCCGGACAAGGCGTTGGCGGAGTTTTCGCAACGGGCAGGTCGGGCGGATTCAGGCTTTCTCCGGGACCGTTCCCACGGCCGGGCCCCGGGCCTCGGGATTCACTTGCCGTGGCGAGAGCGGACGGGACAATGTCGAGCCGGCATGCGAGGGCCGGACTGAAAACGCGAGATCGACGCACGATCTCCCTCCCACTGCACTTCGAGTTGGGGTCGGGCGGTCGACGGCCCGTGAACCTGGTCAGGCCCTGACGGGAGCAGCCACAGCGGTCACCGTCGATGCGCTTCGACCCCTTTCTTCGTTTCCCGCCCCCCCCATCCCACCGCGCGAATGCCACCTTCCCCCCGCGGAACGCTTCGGCGTGGAGCCACCTCGGCGTCCCTCACGGGGGATGCCGAGGGTGAGGTCCAACCCTTGAATTGACCACGGTTTGGGACGAGACTGCGCAGACGGCCGGGGCGGCACCCCGGCTCCTCCGCGCGGGGCCGCCGCGCAAACGATCCACCCGAGAGACGGGGAGCCGCGACGATGTCGAACGAAGTCCTCCAGCACCTCATCGCCGGGAAGCCCCACGACGATCCGGGCACCACCCAGCGCACGAACATCGACCCCGCCACCGGTGAGACCGTCTCGATCGCGCCGCTCGATGCCGTGGCCGCCGCGGACGCCGCGGTCGCCGCCGCCCGCGCGGCGTTCGGCCCCTGGTCTCAGACTCCGGTCGGAGACCGGATCCAGCACCTCTTCCGCTACAAGGCGATCCTCGAGGAGCACGCCGACGAGCTCGCCGCGGGTCTCGTCAAGGAGCACGGGAAGACCCACGCGGAGTCGGTGGGGTCGGTCCGTCGGGGGATCGACTGCATCGAGCACGCCTGCGCGGCCCCGGTCCTGACGATGGGGCGCACCCTCCCCCAGATCGCGGTCTCCTCCTCCTTCTGCCGCACCGAGGATGAGGGAGGGGTCGGCATCGACTCCTCCGCGGACCGTGTCCCGCTCGGGGTCTGCGTCGGGATCACCCCGTTCAACTTTCCGGTCATGGTCCCGATGTGGATGTGGCCGATGGCGGTGGCGTGCGGAAACACCTTCGTCCTCAAGCCGTCGGAGAAGGACCCGATCTCCGCCATCCGCACCACGGAGCTCGCCCACGAGGCGGGGTTCCCCCCCGGGGTCATCAACCTCGTCCACGGTGGAGCGCCAGTGGTGAACCGCCTCATCGAGCACGACGATGTCGCGGCGGTCTCCTTCGTCGGCTCGACCCGGGCGGGCGCGGCGATCTACGCGAACGCCGCCGCTCACGGCAAGAGGGTCCAGTGCATGGCGGGGGCGAAGAACTTCTCGATCATCATGCCGGACGCCAACCGCGAGGCCGCGGTCGACGGGATCTTCGGCTCCGCGTTCGGGAACACCGGCCAGCGCTGCCTCGCCGGGAGCGTCGTCGTCTGCGTCGGAGACGCGGGAGAGTGGTTCGTCCCCGCCCTCGTCGAGCGGACGCGGGCCCTGAAGGTCGGCGCCGGCGATGCGCCGGGGACCGAGATGGGGCCGCTCCAGGACCCCGAGTCGAAGGCGCGCGTCCTCGACTACATCGGGATCGGGGAAGCGGAGGGAGCCGACCTCCTCATCGACGGCCGGAGCGCGGAGGTCCCGGCCGCGGGCTGCTTCGTCGGTCCGACGATCCTCGACCGGGTGACCCCCTCGATGCGGGTCGCGCAGGAGGAGATCTTCGGACCGGTCCTCTCGGTGATGCACGCCGGGAGCCTCGAGGAGGCGATCGGCTTCGTGAACGCATCGGAGTACGGGAACATGTCGGTGATCTTCACCGACTCCGGGCACGCGGTGCGGAAGTTCGAGCGGACCGTCGAGGCCGGCATGCTCGGCGTCAACGTGGGCGTCCCCGCCCCGATGGCCGCCTTCCCCTTCAGCGGCTGGAAGAAGTCGTTCTTCGGTGACCTGCACGCCAACGGCGAGGATGGTGCACGGTTCTTCACCAAGTCCCGAGTCATGGTTCGCCGTTGGATCTGAGGAGCGAGTCCCGATGCCCAGAGTCACCCGCGCCGCGCTGATCCAGGCGGCGAACGCCCTCCCCGAGAGCACCGATCTCGAGGCGATCAAGCAGGCGATGATCGACAAGCACATCCCCCTCATCGCCGAGGCCGCGGCGAAGGGGGCGAACGTCTGCTGCCTGCAGGAGATCTTCTACGGTCCCTACTTCTGCGCGGAGCAGGACACCCGCTGGTACCGCACGGCGGAGGCGATCCCCGATGGCCCGACCACCCGGCTCATGCAGGAGCTCGCCGCGAAGCATCGCATGGTCCTCATCGTGCCGATCTACGAGGAGGCGATGCCGGGGGTCTACTACAACACCGCCGCGGTCATCGACGACGAGGGGAACTACCTCGGGAAGTACCGCAAGCACCACATCCCCCACTGCCACCCGGGGTTCTGGGAGAAGTTCTACTTCACCCCCGGCGACCTCGGGTATCCGGTCTTCGAGACCCGCTACGGGCGGATCGGGGTCTACATCTGCTACGACCGCCACTTCCCCGAGGGGGCGCGGGAGCTCGGCCTGAACGGGGCGGAGATCGTCTTCAACCCCTCTGCCACCGTCGCCGGCCTGAGCGAGTACCTGTGGAAGCTCGAGCAGCCCGCGCACGCCGTCGCCAACCAGTACTTCGTGGGGGCGATCAACCGCGTGGGGACCGAGGCCCCCTGGAACATCGGCGAGTTCTACGGGCAGAGCTACTTCTGCGATCCCCGGGGTCAGATCATCGTCGAAGGATCGCGCGATGCCGATGAGGTCATCATCGCCGACCTCGACCTCGACATGATTCAGGAGGTCCGGGACACCTGGCAGTTCTTCCGGGACCGCCGCCCCGACTCCTACGAGGGGATCTCCTCCTTCTGACCGCCGGGAGTCGAGCCCCCGGCCCCTTGAGCCAGATCCGCCGCCGCCGCTGAGGAGAGTCCGATGAACCAGACACCCCAGACCCCGCCGATGCCGGCGTGCTCCCACACGCCGGTCCCCTACGCAGGACCGAGCCGGGACTCGGTCCTCGCCGATCGGCAGCGGTACCTCTCCCCCTCCCTCCTGACCTACTACCGCGACCCCGTGATGATCGTCGAGGGGTCGATGCAGTGGCTCTTCGACGAGACCGGACGCCGCTACCTCGACCTCTTCGGGGGGATCGTCACCGTCTCGGTCGGGCACTGCCACCCGAAGGTCGCCGCGCGGGTGCAGGAGCAGGTCTCCCGCCTCCAGCACACGACCACGATCTACCTGCATCCCACGATCGCGGAGTTCGGGAAGAAGCTCGCGTCGACCTTCCCGAAGGACTCGGGGCTCGAGGTCGTCTACTTCACCAACTCCGGGAGCGAGGCGAACGAGCTCGCGATGCTGATGGCGCGCCTCGTCTCCGGACACCATGACCTCATCGCGCTCCGGAACGCCTACCACGGCATGACGAACCAGGCGATGGGGCTCTGCGGTCTTCACACCTGGAAGCAGCCGGTCCCGCAGGACGGCGGAGTCCACCACGCGCAGCTCCCCGACCGCCTCCGCGGTCCGCACGGCTACGACGATCCGGCCGCGGGCGAGAAGTACGCGGAGGAGATCCGCGACCTGATCCTCCACGGCACGACCGGCAAGGTCGCCGGGTTCATCGCCGAGCCGATCCAGGGAGTGGGCGGGACCGTCGAGATCCCGCCCGGCTACCTCCCCCGCGTCTACGAGATGGTGCGGTCGGCGGGCGGGCTCTGCATCTCGGACGAGGTCCAGACCGGCTTCGGGCGGACCGGCACCCGCTTCTGGGGCTTCGAGAATCACGGGGTCGTCCCCGACATCGTGACCATGGCGAAGGGGATCGGCAACGGAGCCCCGCTCGCGGCCTGCGTGACCCGCAGCGACATCGCCCAGAGCATGACCGGTCGCCTCCACTTCAACACCTACGGGGGGAACCCGGTCTCGATGGCCGCCGGCCTCGCCACTCTCGAGGTGATGCTCGACGAGGACCTCCAGTCGCGCTGCCACGAGATCGGCGGGCACCTGCGAAGCGGCCTGCAGAGGCTGATGGACCGACACCCCGTCGTCGGCGATGTTCGCGGGCAGGGGCTGATGCTCGGAGTCGAGTTCGTGGAGGATCGCGACTCCCTCCGGCCGAACCCCGCGGCGTGCGCCCATGTCCACGAAGCGGCGAAGGAAGCCGGGGTGCTCCTCGGCAAGGGCGGGCTCCACGGGAACGTCCTCCGGATCAAGCCGCCGATGTGCCTCACCCGCGAGGACTGCGACTTCGCGGTCGCCGTCCTCGACCACGCGATTGCGGAGGTGTCCTGAGCCATGTCCCTGCTGATCCGGAACGGAACCGTCGTCAACGCGGACGGGGAGCATCGCCTCGATGTCCTCGTCGAGGGAGAGACGATCTCCCGCCTCGAGCCGATCATCGATCCTTCGGACCTCCCCGCCGACACCGAGGTGATCGACGCGACCGGCAAGTGCGTCTTCCCCGGCTTCATCGATCCGCACGTGCACATCCACCTCCCCTTCATGGGGACGAACGCGATCGACGATCACGACTCCGCCACCCGGGCCGCCCTCGCCGGGGGCACGACGACCATCATCGAGATGATCTGCCCCGGCCCCGAGGAGGAGCCACGGGACGCGTTCGGGACCTGGAAGGGGCTCGCCGAGGAGGGCTCCCACTGCGACTTCAGCTTCCATCTCTCGGTGGTCCGCTTCGACGAGCTCGCCGAGGAGCAGCTCCGCGAGCTGGTCGCCGCCGGGGAGGTCGCGTCCTTCAAGATCTTCCTCGCCTACAAGGGGGCCCTCGACATCGCCGACGAGAACCTCTTCCCCCTCCTCGAGCTCGCCCGCGAGCTGGGGGTGATCGTCACCGCACACTGCGAGAACGCCGAGGCGGTGGACGCGATGCAGGCGCGCCTGATCGCGGAGGGGAAGACCGGCCCCGAGTGGCACGAGCCCTCCCGCCCGCGCTCGGTCGAGGCCACCGGGGTCGACCACCTCTGCACCTTCGCCGGCCTCACCGGGGCCCATGTCTACATCGTCCACACCTCCTGCGGCGCGGCGCTCGAGAACGCGAAGGAGGCGCGCGCGGCGGGGACTCAGGTCTGGGTGGAGTCGGTCGCCCCCCACCTCGTCCTCGACAAGAGCTGGGCGGAGAGGCCGGACTTCGAGGGGGCGAAGTTCGTCATGAGTCCCCCGCTCCGCGATGCCGAGGAGCACGATGCGCTCTGGGCCGGCGTGGCGGACCGCTCGATCTCGACGATCGGGACCGACCACGCCCCGTTCAACTTCAAGGGGCAGAAGGACATGGGGCTCGACGCGTTCACGCGGATCCCCAACGGCATCCCCTCGATCCAGGAGCGGGTCGACCTCATCCACACCCACGGCGTCCGGACGGGCAGGATCGACCGCCCGACCTTCGTCGACGCGTGCAGCACCCAGGCAGCTCGGATCTTCGGCATGTACCCGCGCAAGGGGGTCATCGCCGTCGGCTCCGATGCCGACATCGTGGTCTACGATCCGGACGCGAAGGGGACCTTCCGTCATGCGGACTCCCTCTCGCGGACGGACTACTGCGGCTTCGAGGGGATGGAGCGGATCGGGGCCGTGGAGACGGTGCTCCGCCGGGGCGCCGTCGTCGTGAGAGAGGGGACGGTCGTCGAGGACCCGGGACCGGGCGCCTTCATCTCCCGCGCGCCCACCCACTGAGCGAGCGCAGCCAGATCGAGGGCCAAGGAAGCTCAGGGGCTGCCGCCCACCGTCCCCACTCGGGGAGCGGCGCTCCCGAATCCGCCCTGAGCCGGTCTCCGAACCTCAGGGAGCGTGCGTCCGCCTCCAAGCCGGCTCGACCGGAGTGCCCCGTCCTGACGGGGGTGAGCCCCGTGTGAAGGACGCCTCGCGACGGGAGGTCCCTTGGTCGAAGCCGTGACGCCCTTCCCCGAGCTGAGGGCCGCCGCCCCGGTGCGACGCCTCCTCCTCGTGCTCGGCGACCAGCTCGATTCGCGCCGCGGCCCCCTGCTCGACCTGGACCCCGCCCGGGATGCCATCCTCATGGTCGAGGCCCGCGGGGAATCCACCGCCGTCCCCAGTCATGTCCAGCGGACCGTCCAGTTCCTCTCCGCGATGCGGCACTACGCCCTCGACCGACGCCACGGGGGGCTCTCGGTGGAGTATGTCCCCCTCGACCAAGGGCAGGCGGGAGGAGACCTCGGCGCCGAGATCGAGGCGGCGCTCCGGCGACTCCGACCTGTGGAGCTGCAGGTCGTCCTCCCCGGGGACTGGAGGGTGCTGCGACAGATCGAGGCGGCCGCCGCGAGCGCCGACGCTCCGCTCACCGTCCTCGACGACCCGCACTTCCTGACGACCCCCGCGGAGTTCGAGGGGTGGGCCAGCGGTCGCAAGGAGCTGATCCTCGAGTACTTCTACCGCTGGCAGCGGAAACGACTCGACATCCTGCTCGGGCCGGACGGGAAGCCGGTCGGTGGAGCGTGGAACTTCGACAAGGAGAATCGGGCCTCCTTCAAGGAGGCGCCCCGGATCCCCGCACCCTACCGACCCCGGGTCGACGCGATCACCCGTGAGGTGATCGAGCTCGTCGCGCGCGAGCTCCCGGACCTCCCGGGACGGGTCGCCCGCTTCGAGTGGCCCGTGACGCGGGAGCAGGCCCTCCGAGCCCTCGGGGACTTCATCGCCCATCGCCTCCCCTCCTTCGGGCGCTATCAGGACGCCATGTGGACGGGGGAGACCACCCTCTATCACGCCCGCCTCAGCGCCGCGATGAACCTCAAGCTGCTCGACCCCCTCGAGGTGATCCGGCCGGCGGTGGAGGCGTGGGAGGCCGGGGCCGCGCCCCTCGCCAGCGTGGAGGGCTTCGTCCGCCAGGTCATCGGCTGGCGCGAGTTCATCCGAGGGGTCTACTGGCGGGAAGGTCCGGGCTACGGCGAGAGGAACTCCCTCGATCACCACGGGCGACTCCCCGACTTCTACTGGAGCGGGGAGACCGACCTGGAGTGCCTGCGCCAGTCGATCGGCCAGGTCCTCGACGAAGGCTACGGCCATCACATCCAGAGGCTGATGGTGACCGGGAACTTCGCGCTCATCGCGGGCATCGACCCGCGAGCGGTCACGGACTGGTACCTCGGCATGTTCACCGACGGGGTCGACTGGGTGACCCTCCCGAACACCCTCGGGATGGCCCTCCACGCGGACGGAGGGGTCGTCGGCACGAAGCCCTACGCGGCGAGCGGCAAGTACATCGACCGCATGAGCGACCATTGCGGGCGCTGCGTCCACGATGTGAAGCGGCGGACCGGCGAGGGGGCCTGCCCCTTCAACACGCTCTACTGGGACTTCCTGAGCCGCCACCGGGAGCGCTTCGCCGGGAACCGGCGGATGGCGATGATCCTCCGGAACCTCGATCGATTCGACGAGGAGGAGCGGGCCACGATCACGAGCGAAGCGGAAGCGCTCCGCGAGACCCTCGGGATCGGGCCGCTCTCGGGAGAGCCCCCCGCCTAGTCCGAAGCGGGCTCCTCGTCCGCGTCGAGGTCGAGATCGAAGTCGCCGGCCTCTCCGAAGCCGGACGCCTCAGGCCCAGAGTCTTCAGGCCCGGTCTTCGTAGGCCCGGTCTCCGCAACCTCCACCTCTCCCGTTCCGGACCCGACCGCCGGCTCCGGAGTCGATGCGACCGCCTCCGGCGATGGATGCGGCTCGGGAGGAGGAGCGCCTTCCGCCGACTCCGGCTCCATCGGCTCCTCCGAGGGCTCGCTTCCCTCCGCCACGCTCGGCGAGCCGCCCCCCTCCTCGATGATCCGGTCGAGGACCTGGAGCCCGCGATCCTCACCCCGCTCCCGAAGCCGCTCCGGCTCCGGGAGGTCCCCGAGCTCCGAGAGCCCGAGCATCTCGAGGAAGACCCCCGTCGTGCCGTAGAGCAGGGGACGCCCCGGAGAGTCGTCGTGACCGACGACCCGGATCAGGTTCCACTCCATGAGGTTCTTGAGGATCGCCCCGCACTGCACGCCCCGGATCGCCTCGAGGTCGGCGCGCCGCGCCGGTTGGCGATACGCGATGACCGCGAGGGCCTCGAACGCCGCGGAGGAGAGCCGCACGCGGCGCTTCTCTCCCCGGAGGCGGGAGACATAGGGGGCGAACTCGGCCTTGCTCAGAAGGCGGAGCCCACTCCCCTCCTCGACGAGCGTGTAGCCGCGATGGGTCGAGAGGAGCTCCCCCTCCAGCTCGAGGAGGGCCTCACGGATGTCGGCGTTCTCCGCCTCGGGGATGAGGCGGTAGAGCCGACGACGGGAGACCGGGTCGGGGGAGGCGAAGAGGATCGCCTCGATGCAGGATCGGAGGCGCTCTCCCTCCAGTCGGGGGAGGGCCTCCTCCTCCTCGCCGAGGGCGGCGCTCTCGCCCCCCTCGCTGTCCCCGGCCTCGAGTGTGCCGGTCTCAAGTGCGCCGGCCTCGGAATCGAGCTCCGCGCCGTCGGGCCCGGGCTCGGTCGAACCTTCCGTCGAACCTTCGGTCGGGGGCTCGGGTGCATCCGCGTCGAGGGCGGGCTCTCCCGCCGGGTCGGTGCTCTCCAACGGGCTCTCCTCCGCTCCGGTCGGAGCGCTCTCGCTCTCACCGCCGGGGAGCCTCGAGCTCCCCTCGATGGTCGTCGACGGATCCCCGCCCCGGGCCTTCCCGCTCTGGCCGGAGGCGCGGCGGCCGCTCGTTCCCCGTGCTCTCGAGATCACGCTTCCCCCTTCGCAATCGTCACTGGAGGGGCCCTCGCCCCCGCCCCCGCCGGGGCTGTCCCCCACCATACGGGATCCCGCCCGATCCGTCCCCGTCACTCCCCGGATGCGGCGGGAAGAACCCGGCCGGAGCGAGGGGGCAGGGGGAGATCCTGCCGGACTCGCACCGGGATCTCCCGTCGCAGGCGGGCCTCGGTCTCGAGGATCTCCGCGTCGGTCGGCGGAGCCTCCCGGAGCTCGCGGAGGAGTTCGTCCCGAACCTCTTCGAAGGGCCGCCGCGGGCGCTCGTCGAGGACCTCGAAGAGCTGGAAGCCATAGGTCCCCTCCTGAAAGAGGGGGGAGAGCCGCCCCACCGGCAGCGCGGCGATGAACTCCGCCAGCTCGCCGTCCCCCAGATCCTGCGCCGAGAGCCAGCCGATCTCCCCGCCCCGCGCCGCCGTCTCCGGGTTCGCGGAGAAGCTCCGGGCGCTCTCCTCGAAGGAGGCCCCCGACAGGATCGCCTCCCGCACCGCCTCCGCGCGCTGCCGAGCCGCCTCCATTGACGCGGGGTCTTCCGGGTCCCCCCGGAGGGGGAACGCGATGTGCCGCACCAGTCGCCGCGGTTCGCTCCAGGTCTCGGCGTAGCGGGCGCGGAGGTCCCCCTCGGAGACCCGGCGCCCTGCCGTCACCACCGCCTGAATGAGCAGGGCGCTGCGCCACTCCTGCCGGAGCTCACGCTCGAGGTCTTCCACCGACAGACCCTGGAACCGGAGGCGCTCCACCGAGTCCCGGCGGGCGGCGGGAGTCTCCCCGAGGACCGCGGTCAGCTCCTGCTCCACCCGCGCCTCGAGATCTCCCTCATCGACGCCGACCCCGAGGGCTGCCGCTCCCTGGAGGAACAGCGCCTCTCGGACGAGGCCGAGGAGGGCGCGGGGGCCGTAGAAGCGCTCGAGAACCCGGCTCTCGAGCTCCTCCGCGGTGATCACGCGGGCTCCCACCTCCGCAAGCACCAGCGCTCCCCCGTCGTCGGCGGGCGGCCGGACCGGGGTGGGTGCGCAGCCGAGGAGAGCGCCGAGGAAGAGACCGAAGGGGACACCGAAGAGGACACCGAAAAGGACACCGCGCAGCGGCGCGGCCGGAAGGGTCGCGCGTCCTCCCTGCTCCGGCGCCCCTCGGTGTGCATCTCGGTGCATCGCTCCCGCCTCAGCGCGACTCATACTTCTTCAGGATCTCGATGAGCTGCGAGGTGGAGAGGAGCCCGAGCTCCAGCATGTGCATCCCGATCAGCTTGTGGGAGCGTCCGTCCTCCGACTCCCGCTGCTGTCGCTCGAGGGCCCGCTCGACATCCTCCTCGGTGACATGACCGAGGCGGACCGCGAGGTCGCCGAAGCGCTCGCTCGACTCCCGCTCCGCGCTCGCCGGCGCGGACATGCCGTATCCGTCGGGGTGCCGATGGTGCCAGCGCCACGCGGTCTCGAGGATCGTCGTGAGCTCGGAGAGCTGGGGCTCCCAGCCGAGCACCTCCCGGGCCCGGGTGTTCGAGGCGACGAGAACGGGGGGATCACCCTCGCGCCGCGGCGCCTCCTCGACCCGGATCGGGAGGTCACCCACGATCCGACGGGACTCATCGATCACCTCGCGCACGCTGTAGCCCGTGCTCGAGCCGAGGTTGATCGCCTGATTCGGATGCTCGTCCAGGATCTCGAGGGCCAGGAGGTGGGCCCGGGCGATGTCGGTCACATGCACGAAGTCCCGGATGCAGCTCCCGTCCGGAGTCTCGTAGTCGTTGCCGAAGATCTTGAAGAGCTCCCGCTTGCCGAGGGCGGTGTGGAAGACGAGCGGGATGAGGTGACTCTCCTCGCGATGGAACTCGCCGATGTCCCCGGAGAGGTCCGCCCCGGCCGCGTTGAAGTAGCGCAGGGCGATGTACCGCAGAGGGTGCTTCTCGGAGATGTCGGTGAGCATCCGCTCCACGAGGAGCTTCGAGGCGCCGTAGGGGTTCACGGGTCGGGTCGGGTGGGTCTCCGGGATCGGGACCTCGACCGGGTCGCCGTAGGTGGCCGCGGTCGAGCTGAAGATCAGGCGCTCCACCCCCGCCTCCAGCATGGCGTGCACGAGGTTGAGGCTCCCCGCCACGTTGTTGTGGTAGTAGAGCGCGGGCTTCGGCACCGACTCGGGCACCGAAGCGCTGGCCGCGAAGTGAAACACGGCATCGAACGCGTCGTTCTCGAAGGTCGACCGGAGCGCGCGAGGATCGAGGAGATCCCCCTCGATCAGCTCGACTCCCTCGACCGACTCGCGATTCCCCGTGGAGAGGTTGTCGAAGACCACCGGCTCCAGACCGGCCCGCCGACACTCCCGCACCGCGTGACTCCCGATGTAGCCCGCGCCCCCGACGACCAAGACTCTCATGCGCTCCAACTCCCGTCGTGGTGCGGGGATCCACGGACGCCAGACCCCCACCCTCGGCTCTCCGAGCCGGCCCGGATTCTACACGAGGCCCGATCGGTTGCCACGGCACCGGAGACCTCTCCCCGGAGAGGGTCCGGCGGGGCGGGTGACAGCGCGCGGCGGTCGTGCTACCTCTTCAGCCCCGGTCCCCGCTCCGAGGCGGAGCCCGGGGGGATCGTGTCGGGGCTCGGGAGTCGCCGGAGATCGCGGGAGCAAGGGAGGCGGAATGGGAGCGGAACGGAGCGAGGGCAGGGGAGCGGAGAGCCCCCGGACCATCGAGGTCACGCAGCCCCTCACCGACACCTTGCCGGGGAGCGTCCTCTACCGCTGCGGACGCACGGAGATCCTCTGTGTCGCCTCCCTCGAGGATGGGGTCCCCTCCTGGCGGGAGGACGGGCTCGGCTGGTCCACCGGCGAGTACTCCCTCGCACCCTACTCCACCCGGCCCCGCCATCGTCCGCCCACCGGGGGGCGCGTCGATGGGAGGAGCCAGGAGATCCGGCGCCTGATCGGCCGGGCCCTGCGGGCGAGCGTCGACCTCTCCCGGCTCCCCGGCCTCACCCTTCACTGCGACTGCCAGGTCCTGCACGCGGATGGAGGCACCCGCACCGCGTCGATCAACGCGGCGACCATCGCGCTGGGGAGCCTGGTGCGGGCGGAGCAGGAGCGGGGGCGCCTCGCCGAGGACCCTCGCATCGCCCGGATCCTCGCCGTGAGCGTGGGGCGGGTCGGTGGCCGCCCTCTCGTCGACCTCGACTACCGGGAGGACTCCGCCGCGGAGATCGATCTGAACATCGTCGCCACGCCGGACGGGGCCCTCGTCGAGGTCCAGGGGGCGAGCGAGGCGGACCCGATCCCGCGGGAGGCATGGCATGAGCTCGTGGACATCGGCTGCCGAGCGATCGGGGCGCTCGGGGAGACGCTCGCACCGCATCTCCAGCCGATCGAGGACTAGCAGCGGTCCCCCCCGCTCTCCGCCGTCACGCCGCCCTCAGTCCGACGAGAGCCAGCCGGTTCCCAGGTCCGCCGGGAGACTCTCCCGCCGCCCGGCCCAGCGCGCCCGGACATCCTCGGCGGGGACGGGGAGCGGTCCGAGCCACTCCTCAAGCAGCCGGCGGGAGAGAGGCCCCCACTGGGGATCCTCGAGCCAGCCGATGAGCGGCTCCACCACGGCATGCGTCGGGCAGGTGGCGGCGAGGGCGAGCAGGGCGTGGCGCCGCGAAGGGTCGGCGCCCGCCTGGGTGAGGTCCGTCGCGAGCCAGCCGCCGATGCGCGCGTCCCCTGACGAGCGGAGGATCGCCCCCCACGCGGACCGGACCTCCGATCGCACCTCCCCCAGCGTCGCGCGGTAGAGGAGCTGCCCCCACTCCTCGAAGGGGAAGTTCGACAGCACGCGCCCGGCCCACATCCTCCGCAGCGGGTCCCCATCGGAGAGGCGTCGCCGGAGCGCGGGGATGAGCGCGGGGTCGTCGAGCTGCAGCAGCTCGTGCATCGCGTTCTCCCGCACGAAGGGGTTGTCATGCCCCGCATCCGCCAGCAGGTCGTCGAGGCGCCCCGCCCGCTCCTCCGCCTCCATCTCCGCGACCCGCGCGGGGGTCACCCAGAGTCCCCGGTGGAGCACGAAGCCGGCGTCCTCCAGCGCCTCTCGAAGAACCCAGCGGTTCCGGTGGAGTGCGTAGCCGAGGCGCTGTCGCGCGGTCTCCTGGTGGGGATCCAATCGCAGGACCTCCCGCCACGCCTCCCGCGCGCAGCGCTTGATCCCCCGCTCCTCCCCCCACCGCGCGAGCTCGATGAAGCCATCCCGATCCTCCCGCGGCATCGCGCGGAGCCGCTCGGGGAAGAGCTCGAGGGGAGAGCGACCCGGGATCCGCTCGGCGACCTGATCGAGCTCGATCTCGATCGAGCTGCCCGCGTCGAGCTCGACGCGGATCCGCCCCGGCGCGGTCGCGGTCACCCGACCCTCGAGTCGATTCCCGTTCTTCAGGAGGATCTGGTCGGCGCGGACTCCCGGGGCCGCCCCGGACAGGAGCAGAACGAGGAGGAAGATCTTGCGAGGAAGGGACTTCCGACGCTCCGCCTCGCTTGTCAACCGGCGTGTGGCCACCTAGAATCCTCCGGTCCGTGGGAGGGTCTCCGAAAGGAGCGCCCCAAGCCCGCAGCCTGCCCGGGTACCCGACAGCCGAGTCCCCGCAGGGGGGCCCTCGGGTCCGAGGATCAACGATCGAACGACGCCCCCGGATCCCCCGGGTGCCTCGGAGCGCGGAGGGCGGCGCGGCTTCCCCGCCGGACGGCCCCGCGCGACACCAGGAGAATCACCCGGCATGACGCAGATCTTGATCGCTTCGGGCAACTCCCACAAGCACGAGGAGCTCGCCCGCCTCCTTCGCGGGGCCGGACTCGAGGGCGTGGAGCTTCTCCGCCCCGCGGAGCTCGGTCTCGGGACCCCGCCCCCCGACCCGGTCGAGGACGGGAGCACCTACCTCGAGAACGCCGCGATCAAGGCGCGCGCCTTCAGTGAGTGGAGCGGCGGTCTCCCCGCGCTCGCGGACGACTCCGGGCTCGAGGTCGACGCCCTCGACGGCGCCCCCGGCCTTCGATCGGCCCGCTACGCCGGGGAGAAGGTCACCTTCGACCAGAACATCGCGAAGCTCCTCGCCGCGCTCGGCGACCGCCCCCCCGAGGAGCGCCGCGGCCGCTTCATCTGCGCCCTCGTCCTCGTCCGGGGAGGCGACCTGCTCTTCGAGACGGAGGGGACCTGCGGCGGCATCGTGCTGCACGCGCCGACCGGAGGAGAGGGCTTCGGCTACGACCCGATCTTCCGCCCCGATGGTGAGACGCGCAGCTTCTCGGAGATGTCCGAGCTGGAGAAGGACGCGCGGAGCCACCGCGGCCTCGCCTTCCGCGCCTTCACCGAACATCTCCGCGGCTCCCCCCTCGTGACCGCCGGGTCTGGAGGACCTCCCCGCCCATGAGCGACGCCACGCCCCCGATCCCGCAGGAGCGGATCCGGAACTTCTCGATCATCGCCCACATCGACCACGGGAAGTCGACGCTGGCCGATCGTCTCCTGCTGCGCACCGGGACGATCACGGAGCGGGAGTTCCGCAACCAGATGCTCGACGAGATGGACCTCGAGCAGGAGCGGGGCATCACCATCAAGGCCAAGGCGGTGCGGATGATCCACACCGCGGAGGATGGCCTCACCTACCAGCTGAACCTCATCGACACCCCGGGCCACGTCGACTTCAACTACGAGGTCTCCCGCTCCCTCGCCGCGTGCCAGGGGGCGCTCCTCGTCGTCGATGCGGCGCAGGGGATCGAGGCGCAGACGGTCGCGAACGCGTTCCTCGCGATCGAGCACGACCTGGAGATCATCCCGGTCCTGAACAAGATCGACCTGCCCGCCGCGCGCCCCGACGAGGTCAAGGAGGAGCTGCAGTCCACCTTCGGCTTCCGGCCGGGGGAGTCGATCGCCGCTTCCGCCAAGACCGGCGTCGGGACCGACGAGATCCTCGAGACCGTCGTCACCCTCGTGCCTCCCCCGACGGGGGCCCGGGATGTGCCCCTGCGCGCCTCGATCATCGACAGCCACTACGACACCTACCGAGGCGTGATCGTCTACGTCTGCGTGAAGGAGGGGCGGCTGCGCGCCGGGGACGAGATCCTCTTCATGCAGAAGCAGAGCAAGCACCTGGTCGACGAGGTCGGGATCTTCTCCCCCGGGATGAAGCCGGTCGACGCCCTCGAGGCCGGCGAGGTCGGCTACATCGTCGCGAGCATCAAGACGATCCACGATGTCTCGATCGGCGACACGGTGACCACTCGCGTGGCGGGTGCGACCGAGCCGCTCCCCGGCTTCAAGAACCCCCAGCCGATGGTCTTCTGCGGCATGTACCCCGCGGACAACACCGACTTCGAGTCCCTGCGGAGCGCGCTGGAGCGGCTCTGGTTGAACGACTCCAGCTTCACCTTCCAGCCGGAGACCTCCGACGCCCTCGGGTTCGGCTTCCGCTGCGGCTTCCTCGGCCTGCTCCACATGGAGATCACCCAGGAGCGCATCGAGCGCGAGTCGGGGCTCGACCTCGTCCAGACCGCCCCCACCGTGACCTACGAGATCCTCCGCAAGGATGGGGAGCTCTTCAAGATCGAGAGCCCCGCCGACCTGCCCGATGCGATGCACATCGAGGAGATCCGGGAGCCGATGGTGACCGCCAACCTCATCGTCCCCTCCGAGTTCATCGGAGCGACGATGCGGCTGATGGAGGAGAAGCGCGGGGACCTCCAGAAGACGGAGTACCTCTCCCCCACCCGGGTGCAGCTCACCTACGAGGCTCCGCTGCAGGAGATCATCATCGACTTCTACGACAAGTTGAAGAGCTCCACGCGCGGCTACGGCACCCTCGACTACCAGTTCTCCCGCTACCGCAAGGGTGATCTGGTGAAGCTGAACATCCTCGTCGGGGGAGACCCCGTCGATGCCCTCTCCATCATGGTCCACCGCTCGGTGAGCGACCGCCGCGGGCGCCAGATGCTGCGGCGCCTCAAGAAGGTGATCCCCCAGCACCTCTTCCAGATCCCCCTGCAGGCCGCGATCGGCGCCAAGGTGATCGCCCGCATGAACATCGGCGCGCTCTCGAAGAACGTGACCGCGAAGTGCTACGGCGGAGACATCTCCCGGAAGCGGAAGCTCCTCGAGAAGCAGAAGGAAGGCAAGAAGCGGATGAAGCAGGTGGGCCGGGTGAACATCCCTCAGGATGCCTTCATGGCCGTCCTCCGCCTGGACGACGAGGGGGAGTGATGGGGAAGCCGACCCCCGAGGAGAAGCCGGCACCCGTCGACCGCGGCGCCCTCTCCGTGGAGGTCCGCGTGGCGCTGCTCGCCGCCCTCGTCGCCGTCGCGTGGCTCGTCACGGGATCGAGCCCGCAGCTCCGCCCGATCGCCATCGTCGGGGCGGTCGCCCTCGGATTCATGATCGACCCGGGGCGCGGGGTGCGCCGGGCGCGGGAGAACTTCGAGGCGATCATCGTCGCGCTCATCCTCGCCCTCGTGATCCGGCACTACACCCTCGAGGCGTTCGAGATCCCCACCGGGTCGATGGCCCCCGGCCTGAACGGCGTCCACGTGGACGCCTGCTGCCCCAACTGCGGGACCGTGGACTCGGTCGGAATCGCCACCGATCCCCAGACGAACGCACCGAACCGACTGCAGTTCACCCGGGGCTTCCTCTACGAGGGCCCCTGCCCCACCTGCGCCACACCGATCGACGACGCCGTCACCGCGGACGGGGCGGATGTCCTCTGTCGACGGTGCGATACCCACCGACCGGGGGAGCCGGGGCGGTACCAGCCCGCGGTCTACACCTCCCAGATGGTCCGCTGCCACCACTGCGCCCTCCGCTACCGCTGGTTCTTCGAGGCCTCGGATCTCCTGCCCGGGCACAAGATCCTCGTGAACAAGGCGTCCTACTCGGTGAGCGAGCCGGAGCGCTGGGACGTGATCGTCTTCAAGTTCAATCGGCAGCGGAACTACATCAAGCGCCTCGTCGGCATGCCCGGCGAGCGCATCGAGGTGGTCAACGGGGACATCGAGATCGACGGCGAGATCGAGCGGAAGCCGGACCGGGTCCAGGAGGACCTCTGGTTCCCGGTCCACGACTCGCGCCTCGTCGAGCGCGGGATCGTCGAGGGTCCGTGGTCGGCGAGCGACCCCGCGAGCTTCACCCGGGACCCCGAGGACTCCTCCATCCACGCCTTCAACTCCCTCGACGGAGCCGCACACCTCCGCTACGTCCGCCCCATCGTCAACGACTACAGCTACAACGGGGCGAAGTACGACTTCCCGCAGGGGAGCGCGATCCGGGACTTCCGGGCCCGGGTCGACCTGCGCGTGAACGCGATCGATCGTGAGCGGGCCCCCGCCTTCATGATCGACCTCCGCAACGGGGAGGTCGTCTACCGGCTGGAGCTCCCCCTCGACGGGGCCGCCGGGCGGGTCGTGCGCCTCCCTCGCCGCCTCGCGGACCTCCCCTCCCTCCCCGATGAGGAGCAGCTCGCGCCCGGTGGGCCTCTCGACGGCTGGTCCATCTTCGCCACCCTGCCCGAGGGGAGCGAGCTCGACACCCGGCGGCGGCACGAGCTGGAGTTCGCGCTCGCGGATCGCCAGCTGCGCGTGCGCATCGACGGCGACCTGCTCCTGGAGCTGCCGACCGACATCCGCGATCGGGAGCGGGGAGCAGGCGGTCCCCGGGCGGAGGAGGCGGTCCGCTTCGGATCGATCACCGGAAACGACATCACCCTCCGGGCGCACCACTGCGGCGGGCGCATGGAGAGGATCCGCATCGACCGGGACATCCACTACACCAACGATCTCTCCAGCCAGTACAAGTATGCGGTGCGGGGACCCTACGAGATCGGCGAAGGTCGCTACTTCGCCATGGGGGACAACAGCCCCTCGAGCCTCGACTCCCGCGCGTGGGGCTCGCTCTCCGGACAGAACCTCCTCGGCGAGGGCTTCGCGATCTTCTGGCCGGCGCTGCCGTGGCGCTTCGAAGTCGATTGGATCCGCTGATGCTGACCGTCCGCAACCTCTGCAAGTCCTACGGAAACCGACGCGTCGTCGATCACGTCTCGTTCAGCGTGGACCGCGGGCAGATCATCGGCCTCCTCGGCAAGAACGGCGCCGGGAAGACGACCACCTTCCGCATGACCGTGGGGATGATCCGGGCCGATCAGGGGCAGGTCTTCCTGAACAACGAGGAGGTCTCCGGGCTGGCGATGTTCATGCGGGCCCGAAAGGGGATGGGCTACCTCCCCCAGGACAGCTCGGTGTTCCGGGGTCTCACCGTCCGGGAGAACCTGCTGTCGATCCTCGAGACCTGCCCGATCTCCCCCCCCGAGCGCCATGAGCGCCTCGACGAGCTGATCGAGGAGTTCGGGCTCGGCCGCGTCGTCGACTCCCGGGCGGCGTTCCTCTCCGGCGGGGAGAAGCGTCGCCTCGAGGTCGCACGGGCCCTCGTGACCGACCCCTCGCTGATCCTCCTCGACGAGCCGTTCAGCGGAGTCGACCCGATCGCGGTGAACGACCTGCAGGAGATCATCCGCTACCTCAAGGCGAAGGGGATCGGGATCCTCCTCACCGACCACAACGTCCGGGAGACGCTGAACGTCTGTGACGCCTCGTTCATCATCTACGACGGGCGCATCATCGCGAAGGGGAACAAGGACGAGATCCTCGAAGACCCGGATGCCCGCCGCTACTACCTCGGCGAGCAGTTCGCGATGTGAGACGGCGCCCCCGCCGGATGGGAGACCCCCCGTGACCTCGAACGAGAAGCCCCTCGCGACCCTGCCGATCGACCTCCTCTGGGGGTGGTTCGTCCCGGGGCTCGGCCACATGCGCCGCGGGCTGCGGCGTCAGGGACTCGTCGTGCTCGGCGTCGTCACTCCGCTCTTCGTCGCGGGGCTGTTCATCAGCGACCTCGAGGCGGTCTCCCGGGAGATCCACCCCCACGCCTTCTGGGCCCAGCTCGGCGTGGCCTCGGGGACCCTCGCCCTCGTGGCGATCGACCCGGTCGGAGACAAGATCCTCCCACCGAGCTCCAGCGTCCTCGAGCCCCAGGATGTCAGCGCGTGGGCCGACACCGGGTTCCTCTTCGTCTGCATCGCGGGGCTGCTCAACTTCCTCGCGCTCTTCGACCTCTTCGACCGGTCTGTCTATCCACCGGCGGAGAGAGCGGCGGATGCCGCCCGACAGGCGGGGGGGGCGGGATGATCGCGGGACTCCTCAGCTACGGTGTGCTCGTCGCGGCCATCGGTGCCGTGACGCTCGTGCTCTCCGAGCCGCTCGAGCGACCGTTCGGGCGCGAGCTCGCCCACTACGCGTGGGTGGTCGGCGGCTCGATCCTCGCCCTCACCATCGTCGTGGTCGTGCTGACCCTGCTCTTCGTCTGAGCGCGGGGAGGCGGGCCCGGACCGGGACGCCCGGGGGCCAGAGTCCGCTTCGCCGGAGAGGCGCGCGGGCCCCCCGATCCACCGAGGATCCTGCGCTCGGATCGCTGCGGCGCCCGGGCGAGGGGGATTGAAGTGCGGGTTGAAGTGCGATGAGTGGGTTGTAAGCCGAGTTCTGTTCCGGACCGCGAACGGACCGGTGCGGTCATTCCTCTCGGAGCCCCGTCGCCGAGGCCCTCGAACGACCTACCCGGGCGCATGAGCCGAAGCTCGCGAGGCGGACCACCTCTTCGCCCCTGTTTGGTCTTCCTCCAGGTGGGGTTTACCCTGCCAGGGTGGTCACCCACCCCGCGGTGAGCTCTTACCTCACCATTTCACCCTTACCGCGAGGTCGCCCCCACGGCGGTATCTTTTCTGTGGCACTTTCCCTGGGATCGCTCCCGGTGGGCGTTACCCACCACCCTGTCCTGTGGAGCTCGGACTTTCCTCGACGCCGCAAGAGCGACGACGCGACCGCAACCCCCACTCATCGCGAGGGGAGGGTAATGCCTCGACGAGGTATTGTCGCGTGGATTCGCTGCGGGGAGAGGAGGGAAGATCAGCCGCTGTAGAGGAGCCGCCGGCAGTTGTTGCAGTGGACGAGGCCGTCTCCCTGGAGGTTCGCCCGTGTCTGCGGGTTGATCGCCATGTTGCAGCCGCCGCAGATCCCGGCATCGACCGGGACGATGCTGCGGTTCGCGTAGCGGGCGAAGAGACCGTCGTACTCCCCGATCAGCTCGGCCGGAACCTCCGTGCGGGCGCGATCGCGCTCCGCCCAGATCCCCCGGGCCTCCTCACGGATCGACTCCAGCTCCTTCTCGAGCTCGACCTTCTCCTCGGCGACGATCGAGCTCTGCTCCGCGATCGCGGCGTCCGCCTGCTTCTCCAGGGCCTTCGCCTGCTCCATCTCTTCCCAGATCTCGAGGAGCTGCTCGTCGACTTCCTCCCGGTCGCTCTGGTAGCGGGCGATCTGGGCCTGGAACCCCTGGTACTCGGCGTTGCTCGTCGCGTTCCCCAGCTTCACCTGGTTGTCCGCGACCTTGTCGTCGATCGACTTCCCCTCGAGCTCGATGCGGTCGATCCGGATCTGGATCTCCTTCTGCATCTCGAGGATCTCCTGCCGCTTCCCGATGATGTCCTCGAGGCGCTCCTGCTTGGCCGAGTGCATCTTCGGGCGGTTCTCCAGCTCTCGACGGAGGAGCTCGAGGCGCCCGTCGAGTCTCTGGACCTTGAGCAGGGATTGTAGCTGGGGATTCAAACGACCTCCTCGCAAGGTTGCCGCAGGAATGTAGCGGCTCGCCCCCCGGAAGGGGAGAGGCGATCCCGAGGAAGCTCCGAATCCGCGAGAGAGGGGAGCCCGGGGAGGCAGGGGCGACGGGGCCGGGATGAGAGAGGAGGGCGGCCGGTCCCCGGGGTATCCCGGGGACGCGGCCGCCCTCCTGAGGACGATCGATGCGGTGGGCGGCTCGATCAGTTCTGGTCGAGGAAGCCCTCGAGATGTCGGGCCCGGATCGGGTGCTGCAGCTTCTTGACCGCCTTGGCCTCGATCTGCCGCACCCGCTCTCGGGTGACCTTGAAGATCTTCCCCACCTCCTCGAGGGTGTAGGTGTACCCATCCTCGAGACCGTAGCGCAGCTTGATGATCTCGCGCTCGCGGTAGGTGAGCGTCTTCAGCACCTCGCGGAGACGCTCCTTGAGCATCTCGTGGGTGGCGGTGTGGATCGGGGACTCGGCCGTGACATCCTCGATGAAGTCTCCGAAGAACCCATCGTCGGAGTCCCCGATCGGTCGATCGAGGGAGATGGGGTGCTTCGAGATCTTCAGGACCTTGCGGGTCTCCTCCTCGGGGATGTCCAGCTCCTGGCTGATCTCCTTGATGCTCGGCTCATAGCCTAGCTTCTGCATCAGCTTCTTGGTCGCGTTCCGCACCTTGGACATCGTCTCGATCATGTGGACCGGGATCCGGATCGTCCGGGCCTGATCCGCGATGGAGCGCGTGATCGCCTGTCGGATCCACCAGGTCGCGTAGGTCGAGAACTTGTAGCCGCGGCGGTACTCGTACTTCTCGACCGCCTTCATGAGGCCGGTGTTCCCCTCCTGGATCAGGTCGAGGAAGGAGAGCCCCCGGTTCCGGTAGCGCTTGGCGATCGAGACCACCAGTCGGAGGTTGCCGGCGGAGAGCTTCCGCTTCGCCTGCTCGTACTCCGCGAACCACCGGTTCATGAGAACGACCCGGGTCATGAGCGGATCCGCGTACTCGAAGGCGACCTGCTCGAGCAGCTCGACCTGCAGGCCCAGCTCCTCGAACTCGGGCTGGTCCGCCTTCTTCACCTTCCGGGTCCGGCCGAGGAGCCGCTTCCGCCGTCCGACCAGGGTGCGCATCTTCGTCCGGTGGCCGCGCAGGCGGTCCCTCATGTTGTCGAGGATCTCGCGCCGGAAGACGAGCTCATCGAGCAGGTGCCCGATCTTCTTCGCGCGGCGCTCGATCTTCTCGCGCAGGGCCTCCTTGTAGCGGTCGGTGAACTTGCCGCTGTAGAGCTTCTCGAACTCCGCCTCGTTGTCGTGGAACAGTCGCTCCACCGTGGCGAGGTTCTGGCTCATCCGCTGCATCATGTCCTCGCGGCTCGGCTCCCCGGAGCTGGGGGTGAGCTTGATGACCTTGTCGATCGACTGGTCACCGCAGAGGACCTCCTGGCTGAGGCGGATCAGCTGCGCCTGGCAGAGACCGGACCTGTAGATCGACTTCCGGTAGCGGTCCCGGGCGGTCTCGATCGTCTTCGCGAGGAGGAGCTCTTCGGCCCGGGTCAGGAGAGGGATCTCCCCCATCTGGGTGAGATACATCCGCACCGGGTCGTCGATCTTCTCCTCCCCCTCGTCGTCTGCGGAGAGGGCATCGATCGCCACGGGGTCGTCACGGACCTCGATCTCGTGCAGCTCGAGGGTGTCGTAGACGAGGTCGATCCGCTCCGGAGTGTTGCACTCCTCCGGGAAGAAGCGGTTGAAGCTCTCGTAGGTGATGAAGCCGTCCCGCTTGCCGGAGTCGACCATCCGACGCAGACCCTCCTCCATGGAGATCCGCTCCTTGGAACCGGAGGAGCGGTCGGTCCCGGAGGCGATCCGGGGGATCTCCTCGAGGGGCATGCGCTCATCCGGATCGTGGGGATCGAGAGGGGGCTCCTCCGCGGCATCCGCCTCGAAGTCCTCCTCCTCCTCACCCTCGTCGTCGTCGGTGTCCTCCAGCTCGATGGCCTGGTCTTCCCCGCCTTCGAAGCCGCTCTCGTCCCAGGCGTCCTGATCGCGCCCCTGGACTTCGAGGATGTCCCACTCCTCGTGGACATCAGTGTTCATTGTTCACTCCTACCCTTTTCGCACCCTTGCCTCCGGCGGAGGTCGACTCACCCGACCTGCGGTTCGGGCCGGCCCTCGGTCATGGGGCCCGACTCGAAGCGATCGAGGATCTCGACGACCTCTTCCGGATGCTGCGGGGGCCGAGCACTGAGCTCGGCTCCCACCCGACGCAGCTCAACGCTCCGTCGGACAAGTTCGCTCGCGTCAGCGGAGGCCTCCAGCATGCGGCTCCGCCCCTCTCGGGCGAGTCCGTGGAGTCTCCGACGCAGGAGCTCGATGAGGAGGCGCATGCCCCCTTCGCTCTCGGGCCCCTGTTCTTCCAGTCGCTCTCGGAGCGAGAGCAGTTTCGCCTTCAGCGCCGAGTCCTCGATCGTCACAGGATCGAGCCCGGTTCCTTCCACCGACAACACCCCGGCGAGGCGCCCCAGCAGCGGATCGGCGAACCGATCCGGCGGCACGAGGCGGAAGACCGCGCCCGCGTGCTCGTCGCTGACGAGCGCCGCGAGGAGGATCCCATCCTCCTCGCCGGGGAGGATCCCCCGTCGGGGTTCCTCCTCTTTGTTCGATCCCCGCTGCCGCGCGCGGCGCGGGTCCTTCCAGTCCGCGAAGTCCCGCTGGACCCGCTCGAACCGCTGCGACACCCGGGAGGCGAGTCGCTCGAGGGCCGTCCCTCGCCCGATCTCGGACGGGAGTTTCTCCACGAACTCGTAGAACGCTCTCGCGCCCCGCTCCCGCCCGGTCGCGCTCCGGGGGTCCTCCCCCGCGAAGCAGCGCTCGAGGGCGAACTCCAGGGCCTCGGTCCCGCTCTCGATCCGGTCCCGGAACGCCTCGGCCCCCCCGGGGGCGCGCAGCATTTCGGCCGGGTCCTCCCCGCCTCCGAGGAGGACGACCTTGTTGTCGATCGTTCGCGGAGCGAAGAGGTGCACCGCCTTTCGCGCGGCCTCGACCCCCGCCCGGTCTCCGTCGAAGACGAGGGCGACCCGATCCGCGAATCGGGCGACCCGGTCGACGTTCGCCTCCGTGAGCGCGGTCCCCATGGTGGCGACCGCCTGCGGGAACCCCGCCTGGTGCGCCATCATGACGTCGGTGTAGCCCTCCATCAGGAAGAGCCGCCGCGTCCCGCGGATCTCATCCCGGCCTTCGTACTGCCCGTAGAGCACCTGGCTCTTCTTGAACAGGTCCGACTCGGGGGAGTTGATGTACTTCGGTGGTGGGTCCCCACCCGGGGGGCCCGCTCCCTCCACTCCTTCGAGGTGCCGCCCTCCGAAGCCGATGACACGCCCCCGCGTGTCCCGGATCGGAAAGACCACCCGGGCCCGGAACGCGTCGTAGACCCGTCCCTCGGACGATCGCTTCAGCAGCCCCAGACGGACCGCCCGATCGAGATCGAGGCGCTCCGCCCGGAGGGCGTCCGCGAGACCGGTCCACCCCCCGGGGGCGAAGCCGACCTCGAACCGCGCGATCGTCTCGGGGCGGAAGCCCCTTCCTTCCATGTAGCTCCGCGCCGCGGCACCCTCGGGGGCCTGCAGCCGATGGCGGAACCACTGGGCCGCCCACGCGGAGATCTTCCTGTCCTCCGTGCGCTCATCGGGGCGGACCGAAGGGCCGCGGCGCCCGCTGAGCTCGATCCCGGCCCGCTCCGCGAGCAGGCCGAGGGCTCCACGGAAGTCGACGCTCTCCATCTTCTCGACGAAGGTGAAGACATCGCCTCCCTCTCCGCAGCCGAAGCAGCGGAAGGAGCTCCGATCCGGATCGACCTTGAACGATGGAGACTTCTCCCGATGAAACGGGCAGAGAGCCTTCCAGTTCCGGCCATCCGGCTTCAGGTCGACACCATAGTCCCGGATCACGTCCTCGATGGGAGATGCATCCCGGACTCTCTCCCGATCCCCGCCTCCCAGGCTCACCACGGCCGGTCCTCCAGACCGCTCCGTGAAGCCGAGAGGGCTCCGATCCCCGCGGGGATCGGAGAGCTCTTCCCCTCCGAGAAAGCCACGCTCGCCCCGAAAAAGGCACGTCCCACCCGATCGCACGAGGTGCGAGCGACGGGGCGGGACGGCCGATTTCCAGAGCGTTCGCGAATCATCGAGCCGGGGGGGGTTCGGAGCGGAGAAGGGCACTCCCCGTGTGCCCCGCCCTGTCCCGGAGCAGCTCCCGCCGCCTCGATGATCCCGATGCTACCGCTCGCGGATGGGGCGTTCCACCGCGACTTGGAGGAAAAGCGATCGGAAGCCCTCAACTCTCCTCCTTCAGAAGTTCGTGCAAATCAACCACTTGTGAAACGGCGAGGCTCTCCGGGCGCGCGCAGGGATCGATTCCCGCCACCTCCCAGCGCGGGTCATTCTCGAGGAGCCGGTCCCGCAGGATCGCCCGCAGCATCTTGCGTCGGTGCAGGAAGAGCCCGCGCGCGAACGCCAACAGCCCCGGGAGGTCCTCTCGCGGTCCCTCCGGCTCCCAGACGTAGAATGCCGACTCCACCCGTGGAGCCGGGGTGAAGAGGCGGCCGGCGACACGGCGGGAGATCCGCCCCCTCCCCGCATGGCGGAGCAGCACCGACGCCGGACCGAAGTCCCGACCTCCCGGCTCGGCGACCCAGCGCTCCGCCACCTCCGCCTGCACCAGCACCGCGATCCCGGCGAGCCGCGGCTCCCGGGCGAGGAGTCGCATGACTAGGGGGGTGGCGATCGCGTAGGGGAGATTCGCCACCAGTCGAAGAGGACGGGGGTCCTCGCCGAGCACCTCGGCGAGCGCCGGGGAGAGGGTCTCCCCTGGGCCCAGCGCATCCCCACCCACGAGGGAGAGGCCCGGGTGACTCCCCCGATCGGCGAGGTAGCCGAGGAGCAGTGGATCGATCTCGGCGGTGACGACCTCATGTCCGCGCGCCAGCAGGCGCTCGGTCAGGGTTCCGGCTCCGGCGCCGACCTCGAGGACCCGATCTCCTGGCTCGATCCCCGCATCATCGAGGAAGGCCTCGAGAAGCTGCGGATCGAAGAGGAAGTTCTGGCCGAGTCTTCGCTGGAAGCGAAACCCCCGTCGTGCCAGGTCGGCGAGGACCTCGGCCCGCGAGCGGGGAGCCCAGCCGGCCCTCTCCTCCCTGGAGATGGGAGCGGAGGAGGAGCCCCCGGCATCCGCCGGGGGCTCCTCCTCGCTCGCCCGATCCTGCGCCCCCGGGGCTCCGAGCGCGGGCACCCTAGTAGGAGTTCTCCCGGATGCGGATCTCGACGCGACGACACTCGGCCTTGCCGGCCTTCGTGCCGACGTCCACCCCGCGGATCGGCTCCGCGAAGCCGCGGGAGGTGATCACCATCCGCTCCTGCGCGATGCCCTTCGCCTTGAAGTAGTCGAAGACCGCGTGGGCGCGCTTCGCGCCGAGGTCCCAGTTGTCCTTGTTCACCTTCGTCGAGCGCGCGATCGGATCGATGTCGGTGTGGCCGTCGATGAAGACGAACTGGGTCGGATACTCGCGCTGGATGATCCCGACGAGCTGATCGAGCATCGCCTTCGACTCGTTGCGGAGCACCGACTTGCCCGGCGCGAAGAGGACATCGTTCTCGAGGATGATCCCGCCGGTGTCCTCGTTCTGCTGGAAGCCCGGCGCGACATCCTGGATCGGGGTCGGGACCGGGATCCGGCGGCAGGCGTCGAGCTCATCGAGGAGGGAGGCGATCTTGTCGTTCAGCGCCTCCCGCTCCATCTCTAGGGACTGCATCCGCGCGGAGGCCTCCCGCAGGTCACCGTTGATGTCGCTGCGGCCGAGCTGCGCCTCCCGAAGCTTCCGCTCGAGGTCGAGGTTGACCTTCTGCGCGATGTTCAGGTTGTTGACCGCCTCGTCGAACTTCACGTGCGGGACGCACGCGGGCAGGGCGAGGAGGACCAGGGCGAGGAGCGCGAAGCGCGCGAGCGGAGAGACGCCGGGGACGTGAGGGGCGCACTGCGAGTTCGAGACGTGCATTCGATCTGACCTTCCTTCGCAGGATGGGTCCCGAGGGTGCTTGGTGCGAAACGCGAGCTCTCCACGACGGACGCACCCGACCGGGGCCGAGACTTGTCGACCGCCTCCCCCATCGCGGCTCGCGACGGAGGCGGACACTCGACCACTCCTTGGATCATTCGACAGGACGGAGTCCGCGCACCGGGCCGCTCAGCTCTCCCGCGCGGGCGAGGAGTGAGGCACGGGACGGCACGAGATCGGAAATCGGGATGAGAGGCGACCATCTGCAGGAGGCTGCGATGGGCGAGTGAGCATACCCGCGGTCCCGTGCGCTCTCCCACGCACCCGGGGTTGTCGCGGCATCGGGGCTCCCCCGCTCCCCTTCCCGACCGCTGCGGACCACGGATGGTCCGATCGCGACCGAAGGCGGGATTCTGCCACAGCTCCGGCGAGAAGGGAAGGACAGGACCTGCGGGGAACGCCTCGGATGGACCGGAATCTCCCTCTTTCGTGGGCCCCACCCCCGGGCGCCGCGGTCCAGGCCGGACCCGCCCCCGCGCCCGGCCCGACGCCCCTCCCCGGGATGCGAGAATCCCGCTCCCCGCCGGAGGCGGAGAGCGGGATTCCCAGAGCGGAGGGACGGTGGGTCCGCTCCTAGCCGAAGATTCCGAGCACGCTCTCGACGAGGCTGTTCAGCATCGCCAGCGGGCTGTCGGAGACCCACTCGGGGTAGACCCCGTTCGGGCCCGCCATCAGGTTCAGCAGGACCGCCGCGGGGGCGAGCATGATCACCATGGTGGCGACCAGGAGTCCGACCATGGCCGGGCTGCCCTTCTTGCGCACCACCTGCATCTGCTGGGTGCCTCCGGCCGCGAGGAAGGTGTCATCGGTCCCCGCCGCGACCGTGTCGTCGTCGCTGCCGAGATCGAAGTCGTCATCGAGGTCGAGCCCATCGGTGTCGAGGACGGTGTCCTCTCCGATGGCGTTGAGATTGAACTCATCCTCGTCTTCGAGAATCCCCATGCCGGGAACCGGCGTGGTGCCCTCCGCCTCGTCCTCGAGGAGCCCCTCGATGTTGAGGACGGTCTCATCGGTGGAGATGCTGTCGAGATCGATCGGGGACTCGTCCCCGATGTCGAAATCGGAAAGGACCATGGTGGGATCGGACTCCCGCGACGCCTTCAGCGCCGCGACATCCTCCGCCTTGAAGCGGATCTCGCCATCGTCGTGGGTTCCCCGCAGCTCGCCGCTGGCGGTGAGATTCTCGAGCTCGTCGCGACCGAGACCCAGCTCGGCCATCGCCTCCTCGAAGCTCAGCATGTCGCTCATGCTCGTCTCCTTCGTACCTGTCCCTGAGCCGGGCCCCGACCCGCGGAGGGATCGCAGGGACCTGCTGGTCCTGCCCGGGGTTTGCCCGGCCACTGTGGTCCGCTCGGCCCGAGTTGCTCCGGGCCCCGCTGGAAGCGGGTTCCGGCCCGGGGGACCGTCAGTCGGTCTCTCGGGCCTGTTTGTGGTGTCTTCTGTCTCGGCCCGCGAAGGCGCGCCGCGGGGATCAGTTCCCCCGGGTGCCTTCCTTCATGTCCTTGACCGCCGGATCCTGGCGTCCGAACGCCTGCGGAATGTAATCGTACTGGAGGTCACGGACCGAAAGGAGCTCGAGGGTCTTCCCGTTCTGGAAGTAGCACGCGAGCTTCTTGTTGTTCGTGTCGTAGAGCCAGAGCGCCTCGGCGTTGCCCTTTCCGGCGATGATGCCGGTGGACATCAGCCAGCCGTTACTCGCGCCGCCGGCCTCTCCCTGCGCGGTGCGGTCGGTACCGCCGACGAGGGACGCGACAAGAACCGCGTTGATTCCGATGGCGATTCCGAGGACGAGCGTGAGCCAACCCTGCTTGCTCATTCGTTCCCTGCCCTTTCCCTGAGGCATCCGAGCCTCGTGGGGGTTCCCAGTTGGAGGAGAGCGCCACCGCCGCAGCGACCCGATCCATCGGGTCACCCTTCTTGCAGCGGTCGATCAGGGGCCCGACGAGGGCACCGATCGCCCCCGGGGGGTCGATCTCTTCCCGAAGCCTGACGAACTGGCCGGAATCGGATTCAATCCGAAGCCTTCGCTCACGAGGGAGAGTCGAGCGGGACCGACCCGTCCAGCCTTGTCTCTGCCCTCCCCCGAGAGGCGCGCCTCACCCGCGATCACGGGGGATGCACGCATCCCGGCCGGTGACCTCGAGAGCTTCGAATCACGGGGGCGCCGCCTCGACGAGAACAGGGGCCGGTGTGGAGGCACCCCGAGAGGTCGAGACGGAAATTCGTCAAGTTCGAGCTCGATTGTACCTCCACCGGCGAAACTGACAAGTCCGACGAAGCGGGCTCGCCTCGGCTCACCCGCCCCCGTTCTCCCCCCCTTCGAGGTCCTCCTCCCCCGGAGCGAAGTGGCCCCCGATCCGGGCCCAGAGGGGGTCCAGCCCCCCCTCCCGTCCCTTGCGGGCCCGCTCACGGATCGCGGAGAGCGCCTGGAGATCCTCGCGGGGGTGGCGCAGTCGGAAGGGGAGGAAGCCGCTCTGGCGCACTCCGATCGCCTCCCCCTCTCCCCGGAGCCGCAGGTCCTCCTCGGCCAGGGTGAAGCCGTTCCCATGTTGGCGGAAGGCCTCCAGCCGCGGGTCGGGGCCATCCCCGTCCCCGATCTCCCGCGCCGGGCTGGCCGTGAAGAAGCACCAGGACTCCTCTCCTCGCCGGCCGAGACGTCCCCGCAGCTGGTGGAGCTGGGAGAGCCCGAAGTAGTCCGCCCCCTCGATCCAGAGGACGGTGAGGCCCGGGACATCGAGCCCGACCTCGACGATGCTCGTGGCGACGAGAATCGGCGTCTCTCCCCGGCGGAACGCGAGCATCCTCCGGAGCTGCTCCGCGGCGGGGAGGCGACCGTGAAGCTCTCCGATCGGGAATCTCCCGAGGGGGCTCGCCCGGAGCCGCTCGACGAGGGAGACCACGGAGGGGGCCGCATCCCAGGACGCGCCGCCATCACCATCCGGGGCGCCGACGCCGCTCCCGCCGGGCTCCTCGCCCGCCGGATCCCCGGCGGGCGAGTCCTCGTCGATGCGCGGGACGACGAAGAGGACCTTGTGCCCTGCGGCGATCTCCCCGGCGATGAACTCGGCAGCCTCCTCGAGCCGGGACGACTCGACCTGCCGGGTCCGAGGCGGGATGCGCCCGGGAGGCAGCTCGGCGATGGTGCTCCACTCGAAGTCCCCGACCAGCGCGAGGGCGAGGGTCCGGGGGATCGGTGTCGCCGAGAGGTGGAGGCGATGGGTCCCCTCCCCCTTCTGCGCGAGGCGCCAGCGCTGCTCCACCCCGAAACGCTGCTCCTCGTCCACGATGACGAGCCCGAGGTTTAGGAACCGGATGTCGTCCGACAGCAGCGCGTGGGTCCCGATCACCAGAGGACACGCGCCGCTCTCGAGCGACTCCCGGATCTCCTTGCCGGGATCGGAGCCCGCGATCAGGAGCTCGGGCCGCACCTGCGACCCCTCGAGGAGCTCAAGGAAGGTCTCGTGGTGCTGGGTCGCGAGGGGAGCGGTCGGAGCCAGGATCGCGACCTGGACACCCGCCGCCACCGCGGCCAGCGCCGCGTAGAGGGCGACCGCGGTCTTGCCGCTCCCCACCTCCCCCTGAACGAGTCGCGCCATCGGATAGCCCCGACCGAGGTCCTCGACGAGCTCCTGCACCACACGATCCTGGGCCGCCGTGAGCCGGTAGGGGAACCGACCCCGAATGCGCGCGTCCAGGGCCGGGGTCACCTCGATGACCGGGGCGCGGCGTGCCTCGCGTCGGGCAAGCCGCGCGAGCTGACGGAGACAGAAGAGGTAGAGCTCCGCCTCCCCGAGAGTCGCGAGGGCGACCGTCCGTTCGGCGAGGGTCTCGGGGAAGTGGATCGCCCGGTAGGCCTCGAGGATCGTGCGACCCTCGCCGTGACGCAGGGCACCCTCCGGCCACGGTCGCTCGAGTCCGAGGTCGGGAATCTCCAGCGTCGCGTCCACCCACTTCGCGAGGGCCTCGCCATCCAGTCCTTCCGTGCTGCGGTAGACCGGACGGAGCCGATTGTGGCCGGGGGGGCGCTCGCTCCCATCGTCGGTTCGGTGCACCCTCGGGTGAACGAGCTGCGGCCCCCCGTAGCGGCGCAGGGATCCGGTCGCGAAGCCGATCCAACCGACCTGGACCGGAGGAGGCCGCCGGGCATCCGAGAACCAGACGAGGGAGACCCGCTCCCCCTCGACCTGAAGCACCGCGGTCCAGCGCGACCTCCTCCCGCGGCGCAGGTCGAGGGAGACCACCTCGCCGTGGAGGGAGACCGGTCTCCCCTCGGGGAGCTCCGAGACCGGGAGCCGGCGGGTGAGGTCGTCGTGGCGGACGGGGAAGTGATGGAGGAGATCTCCGAGGGAGTGGATCCCGAGCCGCGCGAGCTGCTCCGCTCTCCGCGGACCCACGCGAGGAAGCGTGAGGACCGATCTCTTCAGGGGATCGATCGTGGAGCCCATTGCGCCGGTCCCTCCTCGGGCCGCCTCGGCGATTCAGCCGCGGAGTCGGTGGATCAGGGACTCGATCTCCCGGCGGAACGCCTCGTCCTTCCGCCGGGCCTGATCGATCTTGCGAATCGCGGCCCCCACGGTCCCGTGGGACCGACCCCCGAAGCGCTCCCCGATCTCGACGAGGGAGAAGGGGGTGAGCTCCCTCGCGAGGTAGATCGCGATCTGACGGGCGAGAGCGATCGTACGACTCCGGCTGCGTCCCGGGAACTCCTCGGGGGGGACTCCGTACCGCCGGCCGACCTCCTCGACGATGCGGTCGACGGAGAGTCGTCCTCCGCGCTCCTCCTGCTCGGCGAGCAGCCCATCGACGTGGCCGACCGTCAGCGGCGCGCCGAGGAGCGCGGACTCCGCCACGATGCGACGCCAGCCCCCGAGCAGCTCCCGCACATTGCCCAGACTCCGCTCGGCGATGTGCTGCAGGACCTCCGGACGCACGGTCAGCGCGGAGCGCTGCGCCTCACCCCGGAGGATCTGGTAGCGGGTAGCCACGCTCGGCTCCGACATGCGGCAGACCAGACCCGCGCGGAAACGACCGAGGAGCTTCTCCACGAGCCCATCGAGCTCGGCCGGGCGACAGTCGCTGGCGAGGACGACGCGTCCTCCTGCGGAGGAGATGACATCGATCGTCTCGAGGAGCTCCAGCTGGCACTTCGGCTTCCCGGCCATGATCTGCACATCGTCGAGGACGAGGAGATCGAGACGACGGAACCGCTCACGGAATCGCTCGATCTCACGGGTTCGGACCGCCGCCCCGAAGCGATTCACGAAGCCCTCCGCGGGGAGATAGCGGATCTGCTGCTCCCCTTGGGCGTACGCCTCGCGGGTCAGCCCCTGAAGGAGGTGCGTCTTGCCGACCCCGCAGCCTCCGTACACGAAGAGGGGGTTGTAGCTGGCGCCGCGCGCCCGAACTTCCCCGACCGCCGCGTGATAGGCGACCCGGTTGCACGGCCCCACCACGAAGCGCCCCAGGGTGAGCTCCGGACTCGTCTCGCGCAGCGGAGCGGGCGCGACCGGGCGAACCGATCGAGAGGGAGCGGGCGGGGGATTCTCATCCCGCGGGCCGCCTCCGACCCCTGCATCCCCCCGGGCGGGCGGGGAGCCGGACGGATCCTCGCTCGGGCGGGGGGGGCGGATCGAGACGCGGACCTCGGCGATGGCGAAGTGATCCTTCGCAAGGAGTCGGATCTCCGGGAGGAAGTTCCGCTCGATCCACTCGGAGGTGAAGGCGGTCTGCGCCCCGAGGAGCAAGGAGTCTCCCTCGAGGCGGGGCTCGAGCCCTTCGAGCCAGCGCTGGGTCAGCGCGGGACCGACGCGCTCCCGCAGGGGCTCGAGGAGGGACTCCCAGAGCGCCTTCGCCGAGGGGAGAGACTCGGGGTTCGAGCTGGCGCCGCGGTGCGAGGTCGTCACGGTGCTCTCCCCTCTCCCCTCGCCGGAAGTCGGCCGCCCCGACATCCCGGCCGCTGAAATCACGACGGGCCCCGAATCAAGAGGGACCCCAAACCAAGAGGGACCCCAAATCAAAAAGGACCTCGGCCGACCGATCGGCTCGGGACCTCTCCCCCACCGCCATCGGGCAGGGATCGACAAGCATCGAGACCGGGGGGGACGAGGGAGGCAGGGAGAAACTCGAGCACGCGACGCCCCTCGGGGCTCCGACCTCTCGGCGGGCCTCGATCGCCTCGCCCGGGGTGGTTGCCCCGGCGAGAGCGTCGCGGTCGGCCCCCGGGGGGCCGGACCACGGGCTGTGCGCGAAACTTCAGCGCGGAGGGGTCGGGAGGGGTGATCGGGCCTGCGCCCGGACCTCACGCGCCCTGCGGCGCGCCCCGTCGAGTCCTCCGTTGATTCCATCCCAGATGGGGCGCGGCGCGCAGGCCGGTCCCCTTCCCCTGCAGCCGGAAAGCCCCGTCCGCCACCACTCGGCGGCGTTCGGCCTCTCCATTCGCTGCGAATCCGCCGTCCGTCCCCTCGAAGAGGTTCGAACCGCGGTCGTATCCCCCAGCCGCGAAGACCGCACTCCCGTCAGGCCAGGGAGGTGTCTCCCCCCGGCGAGCAGGCCAGCCCCCCGCGGGGGAGCATCCGGCGATCGCGCGCTGTCGGTCATGGACGGCCCCCTTCGCCCTCTCCTTGCGGCGGCGAAGGCGCGCTTCGCTCTCGCGCAGCGCGCCCGTCACGCCCCGGCAAGATCCGGCGAGCCCGCTTCGGGCCGCGGATCCGCACTAGGGATCCAAGAAGAAGAGGGGCGGCCTCCTCCGACCCCGGCCCTCCACTCCGAAGGTGGAAGGAGGATCGGGCGGAAAGGCCCGGAAACCGTGGCTTTGCGGCACTTTCGGCCTGCGTCATCCACGACCGTCGGGCGATCGTAGCAAAGGGAAATCGGGGAGTCAAAGCCGCGGCAGGGTCCGTCGCAAGTCGCACTCCGGCAACCGGATCGGAGCCTGCGACCGCCGAGGATGAAGAGCGACCCCGCCCCCCCAGCGCGGGGAGACGGGGTCGCGCAGCGGCGCCGATGCGGTCCCACGCTCTAGGGCCACTGGACGAGGCGGAAGAGCAGCTCCATTTCGCGGAGGGAGCTCTTCTGGTCGGCGTCGAACTTTCTCGCATCCATTCGATGGATGTACGTCACGCGATAGACGTTCACCTTGTCCTTGGAGGGCACCACCCGGGACTCGACCCGCCAGAGTCCGCGGTCCTCCGCGCTCTCCGGCCGGCCGTACATGATCAGCGAGTGGCAGAGCTGCCCCTTCTTCCGGTCGGTCTTGGAGGTGGTCTCCTCATCGACGAGGACCTTCACGCCCTTCCAGCTCTGTTCGAGGGAGGCACGCGGGTTGATCATCTCCAGAGTGGGCGTGTTCGTGGAGAGGGTGTCGATCTGGATGCGAACGAACTCATTCGTGTCCCCCTCGACCTCGAGGAGGAACTTCATGTCGTCGTAGAACTTCATGACGCGACGACGCTGCCCCTCGAGGCCGCTGACGCGGGCCTCGTCGGGGGAGTCCTTCCCCCGCTCCTCCGCGATCGCCTTGTCGTAGGGCTCGACCTCCGAGGCCTTGCGCTCCCCGAGGTCGACGACGCGCCACTTCTCCCGGAGGTCCTTGAACTTCCGCTTGTTGGGAATGTGGAACGCGAAGGGGGGATCCTCGCTGACGATCGGCTTGTCGAAGTCCTTCAGGCCGGTCTGCTTCGGGCCTTCCTTCTCCGCGTCCTGAGCCGGGAGCGAGGGGGAGAGCCCGACGAGCCCGACGAGGAGAAGTCCGAGCAGCGGCCCGTGAGTCCGGAGCGGGAGATCCATGTTGGCCCTCTTCCTAGGGGATTCCGGATCCGGAGGGAGCCGGACCGGGTCGAGTGTCTCCGTCTTTCTCGCCGCTCCTCGAGCGGACCGGGGGCGGAGCCTTCTCCGCCTCCTTCTCGAGTCGGGCCTGCTCCGCCTTCCACCAGTCGGTCCAGCGGACTCGGGCGGCCTGACGCTCGCGGTCGGTGGCGCTGTCGTCCCAGGGGAACAGCCAGTTCTTCCCGCTGACCAGGCGCAGTGTCTCCCAGGCGAGCTTCCGGACGAAGCGGTTTTCGTCGGTCAGGGCCGCGATCGCGGTCTCGACCGAGCCCAACTCGGGTGAGCGCTTCAGGATCCGGAACGCCGCGATCCGGGTCAGGGACCCGGGATGGGACGCCACCTCGCGGACGAACGGGAGCGCCGGTGCCCCGATGCCGATCAGCTTCGCCTCTGCGCGGGTGCGCACCGTCGCCCTCTGGCGGGTCAGGTCGTAGACGAGGGACTCGATCCGCTCCCGAAGCTCGGGGTCGAGCGGGGGAGCCTCCTTCGGCCGCGGCCCCGCGCGCTCCGGCTCCTCGGGCGCTGGAGGCTTGCGATCGCTCGGCCGCTCGATGGGGTCCGCCTTCACCCGGCGTCCGCCGCGACGGTCCCGATCGACCGGGCCGGTCCGCGCGTTGCTCTCCACGCTGACGATCTCCGACTCGGCGATCTCCATCTTCCCGATGTTGCCGATCTGCAGGATGAGGATTCCCTGGTGGCGCCCGAGCACCACGCCATCGATCGTCGCTCCGTTCTGGAGGTAGACGGTGTCCGCGAGGAGGGACGAGCTGGCCAGCGCCATCAGGGCGCCGGCGGTCAGCAGGAGTCGTTGGCGGCTCATGGTTCCCGGACCTCCTCGGCTCGGCGCTGGAGTCTCCGCTGCTCCCGCGGGGTCAGCGGCGGGATCGGCGGCTCGACCTCTCCGATCGTGGCGAGCGTGCCACTGGACTTCCTCCCGACCCGCGGGCCGGCTCCGATCCGCCAGCCCGCTCGCAGCAACGCGACCCGAGGGCGGACCGCGGCGCTGTAGGTGGAGAGGATCGCTCCCGCGCGGCACTTCCGCGCCACCTCTCCCAGGAACCGCTCCGTCCAGAGCTCCGGGTTCCGATCCGGAGAGAAGGGATCGAGAAAGACCGCATCGAACGGTCCTTCGAGGTCCTCGATGACATCTTCGGCCGCCCCGACGCGCATCTTGATCTCCACCGGCCCCAGCCGCGCCTCGCCGGCCGTGAGCAGGGTCGCCAGCCCCTCCGTGATCTCCTCCTCCCCCCGACTCCGGGTGCCTCCTCCGAGGAGCCCGCGGGCGAGCTTCCGCCAGAGCGCGGGGGGGATCGGGGACTTCTCGAGGGTCGTGATCCGGACCCTCGCCTCCGGGGCCCCCTCCCGAAGAGCCTCGCAGGCGAGGGCCACGTTGAAGCCGAGACCGAAGCCGATGTCGAGGATCGAGAGCCGCCCCCGCGCCCGCGCGAGCTCGACGATGCGGCACGGAACGAGGTAGCGCTCCCTCGCCTCGAGGGCAGCGCCGGAGAGATTGTGGAAGTGCTCGCCGTACTCCTCGGAGAAGAGGGTCGGGGAGCCATCCTCCGTGGGGACCGGCTCCGGGAGACCGGGGCTCACGGCCCTTCGGCCCACGGGAAGGGATCCTCGCCCCGGATCGCGGCGAGGAGGCAGGCGAGGGCCTGAGTGCTCCCATAGCTCCGGACGCGGTTGCGGTCGCCGGGAAGTCTCCGGACGCCGGCGCAGACCCCCTCCGGCCCGGCGACGCCGAACCAGATGAGGCCGATCGGCTTCTCCAGGCTGCCACCGGTCGGACCCGCGATCCCCGTGGTCGAGACCGCCCATCGCGCTCCGGAGCGCTCCAGCGCGCCGCGGGCGAGGGCCTCCGCGACGGGAGCGCTCACCGCGCCGTGCTCGGCGATCTCCCGCGCATCGACCCCGAGCTCCGCGATCTTCGCCTCGTTCGCGTAGGGAACCCACGCGCAGCGAAGAACCGCGCTCGACCCCGGGACATCGGTCAGGCGGCTCGAGATGATGCCCCCGGTGCAGGACTCCGCGACCGCGACGGTCCCCCCCGACCGACGCGCCTCGGCGATCACCCGGGCCGGCAGACGCAGATCCCCCTCCCCGAGGCAGCGGGCTCCGAAGGCCTCCCTCGCCGCCGGGAGGAGGTCGAAGTCTCCGCGGAGGCGGACCTCGATCTCCCCCTCCTTCACGCAGATGTGGTGGTCGGGGGGCAGCCCTGCGGCCTCGAGGGTCTCCACGATCCAGGCGTCGAGCGTGGACTCCGGCACCCCGTGAAAGGCCCACACACGCTCGTCGGAGCGATCGGGGAGGCGACCCCTCAGCTCGGGGAGGACCACCTCGGTGAGGAGCCCGCGGAATTCGTGGGGAACGCCGGGGAGGCAGTAGACCGTCGCCGCGCCGATCGGCAGCGAGAAGGCGGGGGCGGTCCCCCAGGGATTCTCGATGCCTTGGGCGCCCCGGGGAAAGAAGGCCTGCCGCTGGTTCCGCTCGGAGAGCTTCACCGGACTTCCCCGGTAGCGCTCGACGATCTTCGCCCACCAGCTCTCATGGAAGTCGAGGGGAACCCCGGCGGCCTGCGCGCACTCGGAGCGGGTTCGGTCATCCTCCGTGGGACCGAGCCCTCCGGTGACGAGCACGACGTCCGCGCGGGCGCACTCGCGCCGGAGCACCTCGGCCAGGGCACCCTCCGGGTCTCCGACGGTCACGTGCGCGACGACCTGAGCCCCGAGGGCATGGAGCTCGGATGAGGCGAGCGCCGCGTGGGTGTCGACGACCCGACCCGCGAGCAGCTCGTCCCCGACGGAGATGAGGACAACCTTCATGGCGGCTCCCTACTCCGCGCGACGCCGGGTCGCTTCCGCCTTCAACTGACGGGTGATCGAGTCGACGAAGCCGACCGCCGCCTCCCGGCGGGAGCGGTCCGCGACCTCGCCGCCCTCCCGATCGTAGAGGGCGTAGCGGGACTCCCTCCCGCGCACGGTGATCCCGCCCTTGTAGAGTCGCAGGCGGATCCGTCCCGAAACGTAGCGCTGGGTCGCCCGGAAGAAGTGGTCGAGCGCCTCGCGCAGCTCTCCGAACCACTGCCCCTCGTAGATCAGCCGGCCGTACTCGTCGGCGAGGTTGCGCTTCAGCCGCAGCAGGTCCTGGGGCTGGGTCAGCTCCTCCAGCGCGCCGTGGGCGGTGTAGAGGAGCTGGGCCGCGGGGGCCTCGTAGAGCTCCCGCGCCTTCCCGCCCAGGACCCGGTTCTCCACATGGTCGAGGCGGCCGATCCCATGCTCGCCCCCCTTCTCATGGAGATCGAGGACGAGGTCGACGGAAGAGAGCCGGGTGCCGTCGACCGAGACCGGGCTTCCCTCCTCGAACTCGATGACGACATCGAGCGGCTCGTTGGGAGCATCCAGCGGGCTGCGGGTGATGAGGTAGGTCTCCTCGGGCGGGGACTCCCAGGGATCGGCGAGCCCGCCGTGGACCTGACCGCATCCCCAGAGGTTCTGGTCGACCGAGATCCTCCGCTCGAACTCCTCCCGCTCGGGGAGGTGGAGCCGGCGAAGGCGCTCCATCTTCCGGTCGAGGTCGAGGGGGGGCATCCGTCGGCCGGGCGCGACGATCTCCAGAGAGGGGTCGAGCGCCGCGACCGAGGACTCGAAGCGGAGCTGGTCGTTCCCTCCCCCCGAGGAACCATGGCCGACCACGGTGATCCCCTGCTCCCCCGCGAGGCGGACGAGCTCCTGCGCGATGGCGTAGCGGGCGAGGGGAGTGGAGAGGAGGTAGTCCTCGTAGCGGGCGCCGGAGCGCAGCGTCGGGAAGGCGAAGTCCTCCACGAAGGAGCGCCGGAGGTCGACGATGATCGTCGACTGCGCGCCGGACTCGAGGGCGAGCTCGCCGAGCGGCTCGATCCGCTCCGCCTGACCGAGATCGGCGAGGAGGGCGACGACCGGGTGCCCCTGGGTCCGGCTGAGCCAGTGGACCCCGAGCACGTCATCGATGCCGCCGGAGAATGCGAAGAGGACTCTTTCCATGCCGTCAGGCTACCGGACTCCGCGCTCCACCGGAACGCCCGATCCCCGAGACTCGTGAGGCGCCCGCGGCGTTCCCTCGGGAAACCCGTTCCCGGCGCCTACTCCCCCGCCCCCGAGGACCCGACGCCCCCCTCCCGGGCCCGCCGCTCCGCCCGGCGGCGGAACCAGACCGAGGCGAGGATTCCGGTCTCGTACAGGAGGACGAGCGGACCCGCCATCAGGAGCTGGGTGACGACATCCGGCGGGGTGAGGCAGGCCCCGAAGACGAAGGCACAGAGGATCGAGTACTTCCGGACCTCGCGGAACCGCTCCGGGGTCACGAGACCCGCCCGCGAGAGGAAGATCATCAGCAGCGGCAGCTGGAAGACGAGCCCCATGCCGATGAGGAGGGTGAAGACGAGGCCCATGTAGTTCGAGAGGGTGAAGGTCGGCTCGAAGACGTCGGGGTCCCCGTAGCCGCCGAGGTAGCTGAGGCCGACCGGGATGAGGATCTTGTAGGCGAAGAGCCCGCCGGCCACCAGGGAGAGCAGGCTGAAGGGCAGATAGGGAGCGACCGCGCTCCGCTCGTGCCGGTAGAGCCCCGCCGCGATGAAGAGCCAGATCTCGTGGGTGATCCACGGCAGTCCGATCAGGAATCCGGTGAGCAGGGCCAGCTTCAGATGGGCGAAGAAGGCCTCGACGTAACTGAGCAGTCGGAGCGGGACCTCCTCCTCACGCCAGAGGCGCAGTCGCTCCGTCCGCCCCGCGACCCCCTCGAGCTCCCGATCGAGTCGGCGAACGGTCGAGACGCCATCCCCATCGGGTGGCGTCCCCGCCGCCGGCGCGGCCTGCTCCCGCCAGCCGCTCACCGCCTCCCCGAGGCCGGCGAGGTCCTCCCGTGCCTCCACGATCGGGGCCTGGGCCCCCCACGCGTGATCCTCCGCCGCTGCCGCGAGGTCGATCTCGATCCGCTCGATCCAGCCGGAGAGTCCGGTGCCCGTGATCGACGCCTCCTCCCCCTCGAGGACGAGATCGGCGAGAGCCTGGACCTGCGGGTCCCGGATCTCGGAGCGGAGCAGGCGGATCGCGCGCGCTCTCCGCTCCTCCTCCGCGATCGCGCGCGCCCCTTCTTCGGCGGGCAGGGCGGCGACCTCCCGACGAAGCTCCAGCAGCCTCTCCGCCACCTCATCGGCGAGCCGACGCCCCTGCACCTGTCGCATGGCGCGACGATGCGGAGCGGAGATCATCTCCATCAGGGTGGACTGGAAGATCAGGGCGACGATCGTGAAGAGGAGGGTGACGAGCAGGGATCGGATGATCCGGTGGCGCAGCTCCTCGAGGTGCTCCCCGAAGGACATCACTTCGAGGTTCTCCTCCCCGTCGGGGAGCGGAGGGGCTGGGGGCATCGCGCGCGACTCCTCGTGCGTCGGGGGATCGACCCGACCCGGGGATCCGGGTCGCCTCGGTCGTTCGAGGGGATCAGGATAGCAACGGCGCCGTCAGCGGGCGAGGGAACCGGAGCGCCCCCCCGGCTCGACGCCCAGACTCGATAGAGCAGGCCCGGAAGAGCAGGCCCGGAAGAGCAGGCCCGGAAGCGCGAAGACGGGCCGACCCCGCTGGGGCCGACCCGTCTTCACTTCTCCCGGTTCACAGCTCCCGGCGAAGGGGTCGCCCCCTCCTCCGATCAGGGCTGGATGAACTCGAGGAGCTCCTGCTCGCGCAGGATCGTGACGCCGAGGCTGCGGGCCTCGTCGTACTCATCGGTCTCCGCGTAGCCCGCGAGGGCGACGACGAAGGCGGTCTCCAGGCGGACGTCGTCCTCGACCGTCCCCCCGAAGGCCTCGATCTTCTGCACCATCTCCTCGCGGGAGAGGCGGTTGTTCACCGGGCGGTCGCCGGCGAAGACGAAGATCGGGGTGGTCTCCTTGTTGTAGAAGGGGCTCGTGACCTGATCCCCGATGGCGATCGGGTTGTACGGGTCGATCGTCTCGAGGATGCGGACCTCGGCGAAGTCCTCCTCGACGCGCGCGACCTCCACACGCCCCTTCGTGACGCGCTTGCCGCCTCCGACGGTCTGGAAGACCTGGAAGACGAGCCCGCGGCGAAGGCGATCCTGCCGTCCGATGTTGATCCAGGCGAAGCCGAGCTCCTCCTCGACGCGGAGGACCTCGCCGTCCGGATCGACCATCCCCCAGTCCTGCTCCTGCTTCAGCTCGTACTCGAGCTGCTTGATGCGCTGGTGCGCCTTGTCGAGGAGCCCCTGGGTGATCTGGAGGTCGCGGTTCACCGCGTAGAGCCGGCTGGAGGAGTCCTCCTCCAGCTCCTGGATCTCGTTCTGCAGACGGGAGACCTCCTCGCGGGAGTCGGCGCGGGTGCGCTCGAGCTGGGTCTGGAGGTCGTTGTTCTCGTTGCGCAGCTCGTCCACCCGGGCCTGGAACTCGTTCCGGACCTCCTGAACCTCCTGCTGGTGCTGGAGGCTGCGGTCGGTGGCGCTGACGGCGGTCGCGGTCTGCTGCTCGAGGGAGCTCTTCAGGCTCGTGAGCGCCTTCGTCATCTCGCCGAGCGCGTCGTCCATCCCGAGCGGGGTCGGAACCGCCGACATGCCGAGGACGTCCTTCAGGTCGTTCCCGCACTGGTCGAGCTTGCCCTTGAGGAGGTCGACGTCGGGGCTCTCCGCGGCGGAGCCGGTGACGACCTCGGAGAGGTCGTCGTAGCGGGTGCTCAGATCCCGGACCTGATTCTCCTTGGCGTCACGCTCCTCCCGCAGCTTCACCGCGCTCGCCTCGAGATCGGCGATCGTCGAGTTCTGACTGAAGGCGAAGAGAATGGTCATGATGCAAATCACGACCACCACGATGAGGTAGGAGAAATGGATTCCGCCCTGTCCTCTGGCCATCGATGGACCTCCTGATCACGCCGACCCCGGCGCATCCTTCCTGGCCGCGACACCCGCCCGGGTGAGCGCGCCCGTTCCCGACGTCGTGGGGAGCACACGGCGGGGGCCACCCGCCCGTGTGGGGAACGCAGTCGCGCGCTCCCTCCGACGTTGCGCCGATCGCCACGCGAATGTGCGCGTGATCGAGCCTGCTTGCTTCAATCGAACGAATCCCGACTCAGTGGCCGCCCTCCTCCGTCCGCGGAGCACCGCGGGGCGGGGGGAGGAGCGACACGACTCCCCGGAGTCGGCCTTCGGCTGGAACTTCACCCCAGGAGTCTCGCGAGGAACCACCCCGGGGAGCGTCATCGCCCGCCCTCGACCCAGCGGGCACGAGCCCGACGCAGAGGAGCGGAGAGACGTCCCGGAACGAGAGACCGGGGGAGAACCCGGAGGAGAACTCCTCCGGAGTCCGAACCCGGAAGATTGTAGGAAGGTCGGAAACCGTGTCAAGTGTGGCCGTTGCCGCAACGGGACGCTCTGAGTAGGGTGAGATCCCCGCCCCGAGCCCCCGGGGCGACCCCCGCTCCCCGATCCCCCCCTCGGCCCCGAGTCCCAAGGAGGCGCACCCTTGAACGGGGTTCTCTACCTGATCGACGGCCACTACCAGATCTTCCGGGGCTTCTTCGGAATGCGGCCCCTGACGAACGGGCAGGGGATGCAGGTGCAGGCGGTCTATGCCGTCACCGACCTCCTCCTCCGCCTGAAGCGCCAGTACGGCGTGGAGCGCTGGGCGATCGCCATGGACGCCTCCGGGCCGACCTTCCGCCACGAGCGGTACCCCGAGTACAAGGGGACCCGCGAGGAGATGCCCCCGGAGCTGGTGGCGCAGCTCCCCTGGATCGATCGGGTCATCGAGGCGTTCCGGATCCCGATTCTCTCCACCCCGGGGCTGGAGGCGGACGACTGGATCGCCTCGGCCAGCGTCCACGCGGCGGCGGCGGGCCTCGATGTCCGCATCCTCTCGAAGGACAAGGACCTCGAGCAGGTCCTCTCCGAGCGGATCCAGATCCTCGACGAGCGGGACGGAGACCTCCGCGACCCGGCGTGGCTCCTCGCCAAGAAGGGGATCCGACCCGACCAGGTCGTCCAGTATCAGGCGCTCGTCGGGGACACCTCCGACAACGTCCCCGGGGTCTCGGGGATCGGAGCCAAGGGAGCCGCGAAGATCCTCTCCGTGGTGGAGGACATCGAGCAGTTGCTGGAGGATCCGATCCCCGAGGGGATCACGCCCCGCAACGCGAAGCTGATCCGGGAGCAGGTGGAGAGTCTGCGACTCTCCCGCTGGCTCGTCGAGCTTCGCACCGACCTCGAGCTGCCGACCCCGGTCGAGACGCTCCGCGTCGAGGAGCCCGATGTCCCCGCTCTCCTCGAGCTCTTCCAGGAGCTCGGCTTCCGCCGCTTCCGTGAGCAGCTGCTCAAGGAGCAGGGGGAGGGGCCGGAGGTCGAGTCCGGGCTCCTCCCGGGGATGGAGACCTCGCCGGCGGTCGCGCCCGCCGCACCGCCGGGGAGCTACACCCTGGTCGAGTCTCTCGAGCAGCTCGATCAGGTGGTCGAGGCGTGCCGCGGCGCCGGGCGCTTCGCCTTCGACACCGAGACCACCGGGCTCGACCCCCTCTCCGACCGGGCGGTCGGGGTCTCCCTCGCCTGGACCTCCGGCGAGGCGGTCTACGTCCCCCTCGAGTCCCCCGGCCGCGGCGCCCTCCCCCGCGGGGATGTCCTTGAGAGGCTCCGCCCGATCCTCGAGGACCCGGAACTGGGCAAGATCGCCCAGAACAGCAAGTACGACGCGCAGATCATGGCGAACGACGGAGTCCATCTCCGCGGGATCGCGTTCGACCCGATGCTCGCCGCCTACCTGCTGAATCCCCTGCACGGCCGCTACAAGCTCGACGACATGGTCGGCGAGCGGCTGAACCATCGCATGATCCCGATCGCCGACATCATCGGCCGCGGGGAGGACGAGGTCTCCATGGCGGACCTCGCCCCCGAGGCGATCCGCGACTACGCGGCCGAGGACGCGGACTTCACCCTCCGCCTCGCCGAGGTCCTCGAGAAGGAGGTCGCGGAGCAGCAGCTCGAGCGGGTGCTGACCGGGATCGAGTGCCCCCTCGTCGAGGTGCTCGTCGACATGGAGCGGGAGGGGATCACCCTCGATGTCGGGCGCCTGACCGAGCAGCAGTCCGAGCTCGAGGTCGAGGTCGCCGCCCTCGAGGCCGCGATCCACGATGCCGCGGGGGAGGAGTTCAAGATCTCCAGCCCGAAGCAGCTGCAGACGATCCTCTTCGACAAGCTCGGGCTCCCGGTGATCCAGAAGACGAAGACCGGTCGCTCCACGAACGCGGAGGTGCTGGAGGAGCTCTCGGTGCAGGTTCCCGACCAGCCCCTGCCGGGGCTGATCCTCGAGCACCGGAGCCTCTCCAAGCTCCTGAACACCTACATCACGGCGCTGCCGAAGCTCGTCCACCCCGACACCGGTCGGCTCCACACCGACTTCCGCCAGACGGTCGCCGCCACCGGTCGGCTGAGCAGCGAGAAGCCGAACCTGCAGAACATCCCGATCCGCAACGAGGTCGGCCGGAGGATCCGACGCGCCTTCCGCCCGAACCGCCCCGGGCATCTCTTCCTCTCCGCCGACTACTCGCAGATCGAGCTTCGACTCCTCGCCCACATCTCCGGCGATGAGACGCTGGTCCGCACCCTTCGCGACGGGGAGGACATCCACGCCACCGTGGCGGCCCGGATTCACGGCAAGGAGGTGGCGGAGGTCTCCCGGGAGGAGCGGTCCGCGGCGAAGGCGGTGAACTTCGGCGTGATCTACGGCATGGGCGCCTTCGGCCTCGCGCGGGACCTCAAGATCCCCGTCGCGGAGGCGAAGGAGTTCATCGAGGCCTTCTTCAGCCAGTTCCCCGGGGTGCGCCGCTTCATCGAGGAGACGAAGGAGTCCGCCCGGGAGAGCGGGGAGGTGCGGACCCTCTACGGACGCCGCCGCCCCATCCCTGAGATCCAGTCCCGCCTGCCGCGGGACCGGGCCCGGGGAGAGCGCTTCGCCGTCAACAGCGTCGTCCAGGGGAGCGCGGCGGATGTGATCAAGATGGCGATGGTCGACATTCACCGCTCGATCCGCGAGCGCGGGTCGGAGGCGCGGCTCCTCCTGCAGATCCACGACGAGCTGCTCCTCGAGGTGCCCGAGGCCGCGCTCGACGCGGAGAGGGAGCACCTGGTGCACTGCATGCAGGAGGTCGTCTCGCTCGAGGTGCCCCTCCTCGTCTCCGCCTCTTCCGGGAGCGACTGGTACGATGCCTCCAAGTAGCGTGGAGCCGTTCATCGTGGCGGTCACCGGGGGGATAGGCTCCGGCAAGAGCACCGTCTCCCGTCTCTTCACCCGCTGGGGCGCACACCGGATCGACGCGGACGAGCTCGCCCACCGCGCCTTCGACGATCCGGCGGTCCGCGCCGCCCTCGCCCCGGACTTCCCCGGGGTCTTCGGGAGCGGAGGCGAGGTCGACCGCGCGGCGCTGGCCGACCGGGTCTTCACCGACCCGGAGAGTCGGCGGCGCCTCGAGGCGGTCGTCCACCCCTGGGTGCGCGACCGGATCGAAAAGGAGCTTGCAGCCCTTTCCCGTAACGGGTCAGATGCGGCCAGTCCGCTACCGGGGAAGCGACCTCTGGTGCTTCTCGACGTCCCCCTTCTCGAGACGAGCCCGTTCCGAGATCGAGCGGATGCCGTGGTCTTCATCGACACTCCGGACGAGGACCGAATTCGCAGGGTCACCGAGACCCGGGGCTGGTCACGCGAAGAGCTGGCCCGCCGCGAAGCCTCCCAGAGACCCCTCGCCGAGAAGCGCCGAGCCGCTCACCACGTCCTCCCCAACCCCGATCCAGAGAGTGGCGCACGCGCGCGCGGGAAGGACGAGGATCCCCGGCTCGTCGAGGCCTGTCGGGCCTTGCTCGGTGAGTGGATCTCTCGACTGACCTGAGATCTCCAGGTGCCCGGGCCGAACGGTCTCCGGGCGGGTACGACCGGCAACGAGCGCTCCGCGGGGATCGGAGCCGACACGAAGGAGTCCTGACCGGATGGCGACCCAATCGAAGGGGGACGGCTCGGGCGGCGCGAAGAAGACCACCAGCCGCAAGACCACCTCCAAGAAGAAGACGAGCAAGCGCACCACGAAGGCCACCAAGGGCTCGAAGAGCGCCGGGCCGGGCCGCAAGCGCAGCTCGAAGTCGACTCCTTCCGAGGATGAGCCCGCGCCGCTGGACAAGCTGCTGGCGGAGGAGACGGAGCCGGTCGAGCCGGTCGGTGCGCCCCAGGTGGATGAGGATGCCGAGCCGAAGGCCGACCTCCACATCACCCAGATGCAGAAGATGACGATGAACGAGCTCCTCGCGATGGCCCGTGAGGAGGGCCTGGAGGAGATCACCGGGCTGAAGAAGCAGGACCTGATCTTCAAGGTCCTGAAGGAGCGGGCCAAGGCCGAGGGGGTGATGTACGGCGAGGGCGTCCTCGAGGTGCTCCCCGACGGCTTCGGATTCCTCCGCTCCCCCCGCTACTCGTACTTCCCCTGCCCGGACGACATCTACGTCTCCCCCTCCCAGATCCGACGGTTCGGCCTGACGACCGGCTGCATCGTCCAGGGACAGGTGAGGCCCCCCAAGGAGAACGAGAGGTACTTCGCCCTCCTTCATGTCGACGCGGTCAACTACGAGGAGCCGGAGAAGGTCCATGAGAAGGTCGTCTTCGACGACCTGACCCCGCTCTATCCGGATCGGCGCCTCGTCATGGAGACCGACGCGGACTCCCTCGAGATGCGGATCATCGACCTCGTCAGCCCGATCGGGAAGGGTCAGCGCGGCCTGATCGTCGCGCCCCCCCGGACGGGAAAGACGATCCTGCTCCAGCTCATCGCGAACTCGATCGCCATGAACAACCCGGACTGCGACCTCATGGTGCTGCTCATCGACGAGCGCCCGGAGGAGGTCACGGACATGGAGCGGCACGTGCGGGGCGAGGTCATCTCCTCGACCTTCGACGAGCCGGCCAGCCGCCACGTCCAGGTCGCGGAGATGGTGATCGAGAAGGCCCGCCGCCTCGTCGAGTACGGGCGGGATGTCGTGATCCTGCTCGACTCGATCACGCGCCTCGGGCGGGCCTACAACAACGAGGCCCCCCACTCCGGCCGGATCCTCTCGGGCGGAGTCGACGCCAGCGCGCTGCAGCGGCCGAAGCGCTTCTTCGGCGCCGCGCGGAACATCGAGGAGGGGGGCAGCCTCACGATCATCGCCACGGCGCTCATCGACACCGGGAGCCGGATGGACGAGGTGATCTTCGAGGAGTTCAAGGGCACCGGAAACTGCGAGCTGCATCTCGACCGCCGGCTGGCGGACAAGCGGGTCTGGCCCGCGATCGACATCAACCGCTCCGGCACCCGCAAGGAGGAGCTGCTGATGCAGCCCGAGGAGCAGAAGCGCCTCTGGATGCTCCGCAAGGTCCTGAACGACATGAACCCGGTCGAGGCGATGGAGCTGCTCAAGGCGAAGATCAAGCAGACCGGCTCGAACGCCGAGTTCCTGCTCGCCATGAACACGGAGAGCTGAGCGCGCCCCTCGCACCGACGAGCCTCGGAAACGAGAAGAGCCCCCCGCGATCGGTGATCGCGGGGGGCTCTTCTCATCCCCCGGGGGGAGCGGACCGGCCGCGGGAGTCGGGGCTCGGCGGTGGCCTCACCCCTTGTAGGGCTGGATCACCACGCTGAGGGTCCGCGGCTCGAGCCCCTCGTCGTTGAGGACCCGGATCGAGACCCGGATCGAGGGGGGGACGAACGCGGCCCGGTAGCGCAGGTTCGACTGATCGGTGTTCCAGATCGTCGAGTCCACCGTCTCCTGGAAGTAGAGCTGGCCGTTCACGTTCCGCCGGACCGTGTACTCGCCCGGGGTGAAGTCGGTGGCGCCGGTGGTCCAGATGTAGATCGGGTCACCGAGCGTCAGCTGGGAGAAGCGATTCCGATCGGTGCCGCCCGGTGCGTTGAAGTAGAACGGCTCGTCACGCCCCTGACTGACCTCGCGCCGCCCGCGCACGGCCACGCCGGTCAGCTGACGACTGAAGCCCCCGTACAGGAACTCCTTGATGGTGTAGCCGCCCGAATCGCGGGGGCGGCCCTCGGACTCGACGAGCTCGGGCTCGTTCTCCGGGGTGCAGTAGAACCCCGGCTTCGAGTCGAAGACGTTGTCGTAGTAGTACTCCACCCTGAAGTCGGTGACGTTCGAGCAGAGCTCGGTCACCCGCTCCTCCACGGTGTCGGGGGAGCGATCGTAGTTGTCGGCGTTCACATCGAGGTAGCGGACGATCTTCAGGAGGACGAGGCCGGTGTTGTCCTCGACCTCCTCGCCGACCGGCTCGATCCGCCGGCCCTTCTCGATCGTGGTCGGGTCGACCAGGAGATACTCGACGTTCGCGAGCTTGAGCGAGTCCCCGATCTCGACCGGACCGCGGAAGTAGAGCTTGTAGGCGTCGTGCTCCGACTCGAACGGGCCGCTCCGGAAGGTGTACGAGCGCTGCATGATCTTGGCGCCCTCGTCGTACTCACCGACGAGCCCTCCGTCGAGGTTCGGGCCCTTGATCGAGGTCTCCTCGCCCTGGTCCCAGTGTCCGTTCTTCCCGCCGATGTTCCCCGACTGCTCGGTGTCCACGTAGAACTCGAGGCTCGTGGTCGGCTCCCAGCCCCGCACGGTCGTCTCGATGTCGTCGAGGGCGTAGCGGAACTTCTGGTAGACGTCGACCTTGCTGGTCGTCGAGCGGTAGATGCCCTGGGCCTGGGTGCCGACGGTGGCGATCGCGACCGAGATGATCGTCGCGAGGGTCAGGGAGACGAGCAGCTCGAGGATCGTGAACCCCGACTCCCGCGTCCTCGACCCACGCCCGCCCGACTCAGCGATGGACGAGGATCGTGCGGCTGTAGATCGGCTCCTGCACATTCTCGAGCTCCTTAATGTAGGCGAAACTGCGGTAGACGAGGATCTCGAACTCGTAGAGCTCCCCCGAGGGATCGACCCGCTCTTCGTTCGGGTAGGAGCGCCCGAGGCTCGCGTCGCGGTACGCCGGGCGGACGGTGAAGGCGTAGGAGTACTGGGAGATCGGGTCCGGCTCCGCCTGCAGCTCCTCGTCATCGTCCTCGCTCTCCTCGAAAAACCGGTCGGACAGGGTCCAGACCCGCTTCACGAGGTAGGTCGGATCGGGGTCGTCGTTCCCGGGCGTGGGAGGCGGATCGTAGTCGTCCTTGTCGTCGTCCGCCGAGGAGACCCGCCCTCCCCCGTTCGGGGATGCTCCCTCGTCGCTCATCGGCGGCATCGGGTCCCCGCCGAGGGTCGGGGTCCAGGTCTTCCCATCGCTCTCGGGGTAGACGAAGAGCTTGCCCCGAGCGTAGGCGTCGTTTCGGGAGACCTCGGAGCGCACGTCGTCGTCGGGGTCGGGGAGCAGGATGAAGTAGTCCATCTGCGCCGAGACGTTCTTCATGTTCCCGAGGATCGGCGCTGCGTCCTCGACGCCGTCGTGCTGGAAGATGAAGTAGGAGGTCGTCCCGTTGTTCAGATGCCCCTTGCGGTTCTGCATCCCGTCGCGGATCGCCTGCTCCACTGACTGGGCGATGAGCACGCCGTTCGTCTCCTCGATCGTCATCTTCCCGAGCTTCATCGCGACCGGGAAGAGCGCGAGGAGCCCGAGCAGGCCGATGACGAGGATCGCCGTCGCGAGCATGATCTCGAGGATCGTGAAGCCGCGCTCGAGGGTCCGGACCGTCCGTGCCATCACTCGTCCCCTCCGTCCGGCTCCTCCACCTTGGAGACCGTCCTCCCGGTGGCCCGGATGTCGACCCAGCAGATCTCCAGACTCCCCGCCATGCGGATCTCGACGTCGGCGATCTGGCAGGGGGTCGCGCTGAACTCGTAGGTGGGGACATCGCGGTACTCCCCGAAGTCGACGGTACCGTCCCGGTCGAACCAGAGGACGACATCGCGTCCCCCGACCGACGGGTTGTCGATGTTCCCATCCCCGTCGACCAGGCTCCCCAGCTCCTCGGGGATGTCCTCGTACTCGAGGTCCGCGAAGTGGAGGTCGTAGCTGATCTCTCCGCGGCCATCGACGTTGTAGCGTCGCATGGCGTTGAGGTACTGGAAGCCCTCGGTGCCCTCGCCGTACTTCGGCTCCCGGTAGGTCCGGAGTCCGTCACGACAGAAGATGACCGCGACGCGGCGCTTCTGCGTCACCGCGGTGTTCCGCGCCTCGTTCAGGACCGAGGAGACCATCGTCCCCGCGTTCTCGAGCCGCCGGTTGGAGAACATCGTCGCGAGGGTCGGGCCCATCAGGCTCGCCATCATCACGATGATCCCCATCACGACGATCATCTCGATGAGGGTGAAGCCACCGAGGCGACTCCCCGGGCGACCTCCTCGCTGGGGGCGGCTCGCCGCGTCCATCAGTCCTCCCTCCCCGCCCCCTCGAGGGGCAGGTCCCAGTTCGCGACCACCTGGGCCGCATGCTCCTCGGGGTCGAGGTCCTTCAGGATGTGACCGCTCGGTCCGTGGCTCCAGATGTCGAATTCGCCGAGGTTCTGCGGCCCGACGAGCTCCACCGAGATCCCCTCGAAGGTGCGGGGGTCATCGACATCCTCGTAGCCGATGTCCTCCCAGCCGAGGTGCACCTCGCTCGTGTCCTGACGGGAGTAGGACTCCCGCCCTCCTCCGAGGCGGTCGTAGTGGATCGGCCAGCCCCAGGCGTCACAGACCTCGAGGGCCTCCGGGTCGAACAGGTCGACCCCGAGCGCGGCGTGATCGACGAGCTCGCCCTGCTTGAACTCCGCGACCGGACTCGTGGTGCCGATCGCCTTCATCGTGCCGTCCGGCTGCCGCTTCATCTGATCGATCGGGCGGGTGAGCGCCCAGGAGAGGGCCGCGCCGCTCATCAGCTGCGTCCCCTCCTCGGTGTAGATCTTCTTGCCGTCGAGGCCGTCCGGCGGATACGCGCCGGACTTGCTCTTGTAGGTGTCGAGGTAGAGCTCGAGCTGGCTGATCATGCTCTTCGTGTTCTCGATCCGCGCCTTCTGCTTCAGGCCGCCCCCGCTCATGGCGAGGACCGAGAAGAGCAGCGTGATGATCGAGATCGTGATGAGCAGCTCCACCATGGTGAAGCCCCCGCGGGGCTCAGTTCGTGATGTCGTCATAGCCCGCCTCTTTGGTCGCATCGAGTCCGTAGCAAGCCTCGTTGATCCCGTTCGGACCGATGGACCAGAGATCGAAGGAGCTCTTCTTGATCATCCAGTCCTGAGGCTTCTTCTGCTTGTTCTCCCGGTAGTAGATCGGGGCGCCGTAGGAGTCGAGGTAGAACTTCTCGACGTCCTTGTCCTCGATGTCGTCGGTCAGGGCCTCGACGTAGGTGTCGGTGTCGTAGTCCATGATCACGAGGCTCTTGTAGTTGATGTCGTCGATGTAGTTCTTCTTGCCGGAGTAGAGCGTCGTGAAGAGCACGGGGAAGGCGTTGAACTCCTCCAGCTCGTCCTCGTCCGTCTTGACGTCGTAGCCGGGGTAGTAGGACTTGTCGGAGAAGAACACCTGGAGGGCATTCCCGAAGGTCGTGATCGCGGACTTGGTCTCCGTGACCTTGGCCTGGTCCTTCACCTTCGCGACCGCGCCGGTGACGAGCGCGGAGAGCAGCCCGATGATCGCGATCACGATCAGCAGCTCGACGAGGGTGAAGCCCTCGGCGCGGGCGCGCGAGCGGGTGGCGGGCACGGTGCGACGGTCCTCGCTGGACCGGGATCCCTGGCGACTCAGCATGGCGATGCGTTCCTTTCCTCACCCGCCGGAGAGGCGGGAGTGGGAGCGCCGGTGGGACGGACGCTCGGCGTGATCATCCTCGAGAGCGGTGCGGAGGGCCGGACGCTCCGGGACCCCGCCGCGGAGCGCTGCTGCCCGGTTTCGGCCCCCGGCAGCAGATCCCCGGCAGAAGGTCACCAGAGAGACGAGCGCAGAGGCCTCCCGTTGCAGGAGCCGCTTCGATCCCGCACTCCGGCCCCCCGGCCGGCGTGATCGGCGCGTGCCCCCCCACCCAGAGGCGCAGCCGCCTCCGAATGCCGACACGGTCCCCGGGCGGATCACCCGCCGGGAGACTCCAAGACCGCGTATTTTGCGCCGGAAACCGGAGATTGACAAGGGTTTCGGACAGCGGGGGAGGGCCCGGGCCCCCCACCGACCGGCTCCTCAACCGTCGAGGAAGTACTCCTCGAGGAAGCCGGTGTCGATGTTCCCCTGGATGAAGTGATGGTGCCGGAAGATCTCCCGCTGGAACGGGATCGTCGTGTGCACACCCTCGATGACGAACTCGTCGAGGGCCCGGCGCATGGTGACGATCGCCTCCTCCCGGGTGTCGCGGTGGACGATCAGCTTGCCGATCATCGAGTCGTAGCTCGACGGGATCGTGTAGCCCGCGCAGACGTGGGAGTCGACCCGGACGCCGTAGCCGCCCGGGGGGATGTAGCGGGTGATCAGCCCCGGAGAGGGCTTGAAGCCGTCCGCGGCGTTCTCCGCGTTGATCCGGCACTCGATGCTCGACCCGCGGATTCGCACATCCTCCTGCCGGAAGCGCATCGGAGCGCCGGCCGCGACGAGGATCTGCTCCTTGAGCAGGTCGATCCCGGTGACCATCTCGGTGACCGGATGCTCCACCTGGATCCGCGTGTTCATCTCGATGAAGTAGAAGTTGTCGTCCTGATCGAGCAGAAACTCCACCGTCCCGGCCCCGCGGTAGTCCGCGCCCCGGGAGAGGGTGACGGCGCTCTCCCCGAGTCGACGCCGGAGGTCCTCGTCGACCGCGGGCGAGGGGGCCTCCTCGACCAGCTTCTGATGCCGCCGCTGCAGGGAGCAGTCGCGCTCCCCGAGGTGCACCACCTCGCCGTAGCTGTCGGCGAGGACCTGCACCTCCACGTGGCGCGGCTTGTCGATGTACTTCTCGATGTAGACATCGGGGTTCTTGAACGCGGCCTGCGCCTCGGCCCGGGCCTGGTGGAACCCGGTGACGAGGCTGGCGTCGTTCCGCGCCACCCGCATCCCGCGTCCGCCCCCTCCGGCCACCGCCTTGATGAGCACCGGGTAGCCGATGTCCCGGGAGATGCGGAGGGCCTCGTCCTCGTCCGGCACGATGTCCTTCGAGCCGGGGACGCAGGGGACCCCGACCGCCATCGCCAGCTCCCGGGCCGCCGCCTTGTCCCCGAGCTGGCGGATGTTCTCCACCGTCGGCCCGATGAACTGGATGTGGCAGGACTGGCAGATCTCCGCGAACTGGGCGTTCTCGGAGAGGAAGCCGTAGCCGGGGTGGACCGCCTCCACGTCGGTGATCTCCGCGGCGGCGATGATCTTGGGGATGTCGAGGTAGCTCTGCAGGCTCGGCGCAGGGCCGATGCAGACCGTCTCATCCGCGAGCGCGAGGTACGGTGCCTCGCGGTCCGCCTCGGAGTAGACCGCGACCGTCTCGATGCCCAGCTCGCGGCAGGCACGGATGATCCGCAGGGCGATCTCGCCCCGGTTGGCGATGAGGACACGGGAGAACGGCTTCATTCCGCCCCCTCAGTTGATCCGGAAGAGGGGGGTGCCGAACTCGACCGACGCGCCGTTGTCGACCAGGATCCCCTCGATGGTGCCGGATCGCTCCGCCTTGACCTCGTTCATCACCTTCATCGCCTCGATGATGCAGAGCAGTTGGCCCTCCTCCACCTTGTCCCCCACCTCGATGAAGGGGGGCGCCTCGGGGCTCGGGGCCGCGTAGTAGGTGCCGACCATCGGCGCGCGGATCAGGCTCCCCTCGGGGATCGCCTCCGGCCCGGCTCCCGCCTCGCCCGCGGGCGCGGCTCCGCCGAGCGGCGCCACGCCGACCGCCGGGGCCAGCCCCATGGCGGGGAGCGCCGCGACCTCCCGGATGGTGTCCCCCTTCTTGCGAAGGCGGACCTTCGACCCTTCCGCCTCCACCTCGAGCTCGACGAGCTGGTTGCGGTCCATCAGCTGGATCAGTTCCTTGAGGCGCGCGAGGTCCACGGGATTCATCCGATCCGAAGAGGAATGGTGTCCGACGGGGGGTCATGTCCGGCAACGGGTTCCGGAGGCAGCCTTGAGCCGGGTAGATTAGGAGCGCCCCCCGGCACGGTCAAGTGAGGCCGCCCGGCGGAGGGGGGGTGGACCGGGTCGAGGGAGCCGCGGTCGGAGGGTGGCGGCGGCCGAGGAGGAGCCATGGGGACGCGGGGAATCGCCCGATTCGGGCTCTGCGGGTGGGACTACGAGGACTGGCGCGGTCCTCTCTACCCGGAGTCCCTCCCCCCCGACTTCCGAGCCCTCCCGCTCCTCGCGCGCTTCACCCAGTTCATGGAGGTGAATGTCAGCCACTACCGCATTCTCCCCCCGGGACCCGCGGAGCGCTGGGTCGCCGAGACCCCCCCGGACTTCACCTTCCTCTTCAAGGCGTGGAAGGGGTGGACCCACGAGGGGGCGCCCGTGCGCGCGGAGGAGCTCTCCGCGTTCCGCGCCCTGCTCGAGCCCGCCGCGCGGGAGGGACGCCTGGAGGGGATCCTCGTCCAGCTCCCCCCCCATCTCCGACAGCCGGGCGAGGCGCTCCGCCTGCTGCGAGACCTGTCCGGGTCCCTCGCCCCTCACTCCCTGCTCGCGGAGGTTCGGGACCGCGCTCTCTGTCACCCGGACTTCTATTCCGCGCTGGAGGAGGCCGGGATCGGGTTCGTGAACGTGGACCTCCCCGATGTCCGCCGCCTCCCCACCCTCACGGCGGTGAACACCACCCCGACCGGCTGCCTGCGTCTCCACGGTCGCAATCGAGCGGGCTGGGCGCGCCGGAGCGCCCGGGATGTCCGCTACGATCACGACTACGACGCGCGGGAGATCGACACCCTGGCGGAGACGATCGAGGACCTCCTCACCCGCTGCCCACGGGTCCTCGTGGGGGCGAACAATCACTACCGGGCGCAGGCCGCCGCCGTGGTCGCCCGACTGCGCACCCGGATCGAGGGACGCCCCTGCGCGGTCCCGGAGCGACTGCGTCGCGGGAGTCCGGCGGTCGCCGCGGTGACGACCGCCCTCCCCGGCACCGCCCCGCCCGACGCCACGGGGGAGCTCTTCCCCCCGAGTGTCCCGGCCGTGGAAGGGAGCCACCGATGAGCCCCCCCCAGGAGCACCTGCGCGCGGGCCGGGACCTCTCCGAGGTGGTCGAGGAGCTGGAGCTGGTCGTCCGCGCCGCGGAGCGGATCCGCCTCGACCACTACCTCCAGTCGAGCCTCGGCTGGAAGTCCCGCACGAAGGTGCAGCGCCTCATCACCATGGGACGGGTGGAGGTGGAGGGACGCCCCGGCAAGCCCGCCATGAAGGTCGGGCGCGGAGACCGGATCACCATCCGCCTCGTCCTCGAGAACGCGGAGCGGGAGGAGCACCCCCCCCTCGCGCCGCCGCTCTGGGAGGACCCCTACCTCCTCGCCATCGCCAAGCCACCCCGGCGACTCGTCCATCCCACCGGGAGGACGATCGGCGGGACCGTCATCGATGAGGTTCACCGTCGCTTCGCGCCGCTCAACGCCCGCGGAGGGCGCGCCGTCGTCCCGCGGCTCTGCCACCGCCTCGATCGGGACACCTCCGGCCTCCTCCTCGTGGCGAAGACCGCGGCGATCCGCCGGGCGGTCCAGGTCGCCTTCGAGGCGAACGAGGTCCGCAAGGGCTACCTCGCCGTGGTCGAGGGGGAGCCTGCGGCGGATCGGTTCGAGGTCGATGCCGCGATCAGCGATGCCATCGACCGCTCCCGAGCCCACTCGAATCGGCTCTCCCGGATCGACGAGGAGGAGGGGCGCGCGTCCCTCACCCGCTTCCGGGTCCTCGGGCGCGGTCCGGGGCACGCGGTCATCCACTGCCTCCCCGTGACGGGACGACAGAACCAGATCCGTGTCCACCTCGCCTCGGTGGGACACCCGATCCTCGGCGACACCGGATACGGCAGCTCTCCCGAGGGCGCGGCCCTCCCCGAGGGACTCTCCTTCCCGGATCGGGCGCTGCTCCACTCCCTGCAGCTGCGCTTCCGGCACCCGGTCTGGGGGACGGAGCGTGAGCTCCGCGCCCCCGTCGATCGCGATCTCCGCCCCTTCCTTCGCGCCCTCGCCATCGACGAGGCGCGCATCGCTCCCACCCCGGGTCTGCCCCGATCCCCCGCCGTCCGCGCGACTTGACTCCCCTCCCCCCGTTCCGCTTGCAATCCCCCCCGAGCGGGGCGCAACATCCGGAACGGTGCGGCTCCTCCCCCAACTGGGGTCGGAGCGCCGTTCGCCCCCTCCTCGACCCGATGAATCCCTCCCCGTCGGGGGGATCCTGCGTCCGGAAGGGGCCCTTCGGCGAAGCATCGGGAGAGCCCGCGGAGAGAGCCGCCGCGGGCCAAAGCACATCGAAAACCACTCCTGACCCGAGGAGGAGCAGCGATGAAGGTCGCGGTCTGCCTGAAGCGCGTCCCCGACACCACCACGAAGATCGAGGTGGGAGCGGACGGGAAGTCGATCAACCCCGCGGGGGTCCAGTATGTGATCAGCCCCTACGACGAGTTCGCCGTGGAGGAGGGGATCCGCCGCAAGGAGGCCGCCGGGGAGGGGTCGGTGACGATCGTGACGGTCGGCCCCGCCGCCTCCACGGATGTGATCCGGAAGGCCCTCGGGATGGGCGCGGACGATGCGGTCCTCGCCACCAACGAGGAGAGCCTCGACCCCCGGCGCACCGCGGAGGCCCTCGCCGGCGTGCTGCGGGACCGGGGCGATGACCTGGTCCTCTTCGGCCGCACCTCGGTCGACGGCCAGAGCGCACAGGTCGGGGCCCAGGTCGCCGGCCTGCTCGGGATCCCTTACGTCGGGGATGTGGTCGGCCTCGAGATCGAAGGCCGCTCGGCGAAGATCACCCGCGAGGTCGAGGGTGGGCATGTCGTGCTCCGCGGCGACCTCCCCCTCGCCATCGGCTGCCAGAAGGGGCTGAACGAGCCGCGCTACCCCTCTCTCAAGGGGATCATGATGGCGAAGAAGAAGCCGATCGAGACCGTGGAGGCCACCTGCGGTGATCCCACCGTCGAGACCGTCTCCCTCGCCCCCCCTCCCGCGCGCCCGGATGGACGGATCGTCGGAGAGGGCGTCGACGCCGTCCCCGAGCTCGTCCGACTGCTGCGCGAGGAAGCCAAGATCGTCTGAACCCCCTCTGACGGAGAAGCCCATGAACATTCTCGTTCCGATCGAAGTGCGCAGCGGTGAGGTGAAGAAGCCCTCGCTGGAAGCGCTCGGCCTCGCCCGCTCCCTCGCCGAAGGCGCGGGAGGCGAGGCGATCGCCCTCGTCCTGACCCCCGGCGCCGAGGCGATCGTCGAGTCGATCGCCACCGCCGGAGCCCACCGCATCCTCCATTGCGGGGCGGACGTCTACTCCCGGACCGCCTCGGAGGCCCTCGGCCGCGAGTACGCCCGGATCGCGGGGGAGCGGGGGATCGGCCTCGTCCTCCTCGCCGCGACCGTGGCGGGCAAGGAGCGCGCCGCGGTCACCGCGGGCGCCCTCGGCGTCGCCGCCGCGAACGATGCCACCGCCGTGCGGCTCGACGGAGGCAGCGTCCTCATCGAGCGACCGGTCTACGCCGGCAAGGCGGTCGAGACGCTCCGGACCATCGGCCCTGTCGCCGTGGCATCGATCCGCCCGAACTACGGCCCCCGGGCGGACGGATCCCCCGCCGCCGAGGTGGAGGCGATCGAGCCCGGGCTCACCGACGGCGACCTCCGCCTCACCGTGGAGTCCTTCGAGGCCTCCGCGGGGAAGGCGGTCGACCTGACCGAGGCGGAGATCATCGTCAGCGGCGGTCGGGGCCTCGGTTCCCCGGAGAACTTCGCGCTCCTCGAGAGCCTCGCGGCCCGCCTCGGCGCGGTGGTCGGCGCCTCCCGCGCCGTGGTCGATGCCGGCTGGCGCCCCCACTCCGACCAGGTCGGTCAGACCGGCAAGACCGTGAGCCCGAAGCTCTACATCGCCGTCGGAATCTCGGGAGCGATCCAACACCTCGCGGGGATGAGCTCCTCCCGGAACATCGTCGCGATCAACAAGGACCCGAACGCCCCGATCTTCCAGATCGCGACCTACGGCATTGTGGGGGATCTCTTCGAGGTCGTGCCTCGTCTCGAGGAGGAGCTGGCTGCGATCCTCTGAGCTGGGATCCTCCTAGCCCCGATCCCAGTCCCCCTCACGGGAAGAGCGGCCGCACCGGCAGGACCGGGGCGGCCGCTCTCCCGTTCGGGGCGGTCGATTCGGCACCCCGCCCCGGCCATCGTACTCTTGCGAGGAGCCCGGAGGTCCCCCGCCCACCCCCCGACGGCTCCGCCCCGGGAGACCGCGCGCGGAGGGATGCCCATGGCCACGACGATACTCGAGCAGATCGAGGAGAACCGCCGGCAGGGAAGGCGGATGCCCGCCCCGCCCCGCGATGCGGCGGGAGTCTGCCTCGTCCGCGCCGCCCTCGAGCACCGCCTCGATGAGCTGGAGCACCGCGTCCTCGCCCGCCTCGCCGCCCTCGAGGGGGATGCCGTCCCGGTCGATGCGCCGACCGAACGGATCGACCCGCTCTCCGCGCACCTCGCCGCCCCCGTTCATGAGTCCCCCGAGCTCCTCGCCGCGCTCGAAGCCGAGCTCTCCTTCGGCGCCGCGCCCCAGGACGAGGAGCCGGGAGCCGGGGATCGGGCGGGAGGGGGGTCCCGACCTTGCAGCTGACCGTCACCCACGGCCCGGTCGAGGGCCGCACCATCGTGCTCGGCCCCACGCGCCTCCGGATCGGTCGCGACGAGGGAGTCGACCTCGCGCTCCGGGACCCTCGGGTCTCGCGGGAGCACGCCGAGCTCCGCCCCGGCGCCGACGGAGTCTGGATCCTCGAGGACCTCGGGAGCACGAACCACACCTTCGTCAACGGGCGCCGGGTCAGTCGCACCCGGGTCGGAGCCGGGGATGAGATTCAGCTCGGCGACACCCGGATCGATGTTCTTCCCGGACCGGGGGACGAGCACACGGGAGAGGTCCTGTCCCTCCGCCTCGACCCGGAGAGCCTCCGCCGGGCGCTCGGCGACGGAGGTGAGTGGAGCGCGGGGGGCAAGCTCCTCCAGGAGGCCCTCTTCGAGGTCGGTCTCCTCGCCGACCCTTCCCGCTCCGCGGCCGATCTGATCCACCGAACCCTGCCGATCATCGAGGAGGGGGTCGCCTTCACGCGGTGGGCCTGGCTCCGCTGGCCGGATGGGATCGAGCGACCCTTCGAAGTCGTGGACGGGGGCGCCGAGGAGGGTCTCCCTCCGCAGCCGGTGGCGACGCTGGTCGAGCGGGCGATCCGTCGAGGCCGCGGCGTCGTCGGGGTCCGCTCCGATGCGACCCCGGCCTCCGCGCTCGCCCTCCCGCTGCGGACCCGCGGGATGGACGACTCCCTCCTCTATCTGGAGAGGGACCCCCGCTTCCCGACCTTCGGACCGGGGGAGCTCGCATGGGTCGCGGCGGTCGTGACCCAGCTCGCCGGGCATCTCGAGAATGCCCGCCTCTTCGCGAATCTCCGCGGCGCGCACGAGCGGCTTCGGGACGCGGAGGAGCAGCTCGCCGAGCGGGAGCGCCACGCGACCCTCGGGCGCGTGACGGCGAGCTTCGCGCACGACCTGCAGAATCCCCTCGCGACCGTCCTCGGCTTCCTCGAGCTCGCGGGGCGGCGAGCCCGCTCCGGGGCGGCGGACGAGAAGCTCCTCACCCACCTCGACCGGGCGGAGCAGGCCGCGGACCTCTGCCGGGCCCTCTGCCGCAACCTCCTCACCGTCTCCCGCCACCGCCCCTTCCCGCCGGAGGGCGCGGAGACCTGTCGGGTCCGCGAGGTCATCGAGGGGACCCTCCCGATCTGCGCGGGCGCGATCGAGCGAGCCGGCGCGACGGTGGAGATCGAGGCCTCCCCCACCCTCGAGATCCGGGGGGACCGCGCGACCCTCCAGCAGGTGGTGATGAACCTCGTGGTGAACGCGGCGGAGGCGGTCGCGCAGCTCCCGGCCGAAGCTCCCCGCCGCATCCGGATCACCGCCGACAGCCGCACCGACGGTCAGGTGCAGATCGAGATCGCCGACAACGGACCGGGGATCCCGAGCGAGCTTCGTGGGCGGATCTTCGAGCCCCTCGTCACCGGGCGGGGGGATGGCGGCGGAACCGGGCTCGGCCTCTATGTCGTCTCGCGCATCGTCGCCGAGGCGGGAGGAGCGATCGAGGTCGAGGAGGGCGAGGAGACGATCTTCCGGATTCTCCTGACCGGAGCCCTGCGACCGCTGAGCAGCGAAGAGGTCGACCCGACCCGCGTCCCGCTCTCCTTTCCCTGATCCGGGAGACCTTCGCTCCTCCTCATCCCGGCTCCGGTTGAGGGGCGGGTCGCCCCCCCGTATAACCACGGGAACGCCCGCCTCGGGAGGAGCCCCGTGACCGCCGACCCCTTCGCTCACGCCGGTGCCGTTCCCCGTCCCGACGGATCCCCCTCTTCGGGGGGACCCACGGGCCCGGGCCCGAGTCTCCGCCCTTCGCGTCCGCGCTGCGCGCGCCGGGCCCCCCGGCTCCTCCCGCTCCTCCTCCTCGGCTTCGCGGCGGGGCTCCCGGCCCAGGAGTCGTCGGGGCCGGCGTGGCTCCCGGTCCCGGCGGAGTCGCTTCAGGGGATCGTCGACGGAATCGAGAGAGCCCGGGGTGAAGGAGAGCCGAGGCGTGAGCGCGCCGCCCTGGAGCGCCTCGCTCAGGCCCTGCTCGAGCAAGTGCCGGACGGCGGGTTCCCCACCGGCGCCGGGCGCTGGACGGGCCCGGGAGCCTACCTGCGGGCCGCGGCGGCCGGTCTTCCCCCGGATGAGCGGACCCTCCTCATCGATGCCATCGACCTCCTCGTGGAGGCGCGCCTCGAGCGAGAGCCGGCCTTCGAGGAGATCGAGCGCTGGCTGCGGGACCTCCCCCTCTCCGACCGCTTCGACCCCCTCCGGGCGGAGGTGGCGGCTCGCGCCCTCGAGGAGGGCCGCCTCGACACCTGGGTCGAGCAGACGAGGCGGGGCGCGCCGGCCGGTGTCACCCTCGAGCGCAGCACCCTCGAGCGCTGGCTCCGCTCGCGGCGTCCGATGCGTGCGGCGGACTCACTCGGTCAGCCGCTGCACGGGGTCCTCCGGGTCGGTTGGCCGGAAGGAACCGATGACCGCTCCCCCTGGAGCGACGGCGGGCTGCAGGTGGAGCCGGTGGTCACCGCCGACCGGGTCCACTTCGCGACCCCCGACGGCGTGCACTGCTGGGACACCGTCGGCGGGCGCGAGCTCTGGTTCTTCCCCTTCGCGGGTGACTCTCCCCCCCTCCTGCCCGGCAGCCTCCGAAGGCCGGTCCTCTGCGGCCCCACGCTCATCGTCACCACCGAGCGGGGCGTGGTCGGGCTGGATCGGGAGAGCGGGGCGACCCGCTTCCGCCTCTCGGGGCGGGAGCTCTTCGCTCCCTCCCCCGCCGGGAAGGGCGCCTCCGACGAGGGAACCGCCGCCCAGGCTCCCTCCTCAAGGTCGAATCCGATCCTCGCGATCGGAGCGCCGATCCTCACGGAGATCGGCGCGCTCCTCGTGGTCGCGAGAGACCTCGAGGGAACTCTCGACTTGCGCCTCCTGCACATCGATCCCGACGGCGAGGTCCTCTGGTCGAGGGACGCGGGCTCCGCGCTCGGAAGCGGGTACCTCGCGTTGAGCAGCGTGATCGTGCCTCCCCGGACCCGGGGCGACACGGCGCTCATCGCATCCGGAAGGGGCTCCCTCCTCTGCCACTCCCTCCTCGACGGCGCACTCGCCTGGGCCGCCCCCTACCCGGCCTACGCACCCACGGCCCAGCAGGATGCGCTCCGCGCGCTCCCCGCCCGGAGAGAGGCGAAGCTCGAGCGCCTCGGAGGCTCCGCCCTGCTCACGACGCGGGATTCGAGCGGACTCCATGTCATCGACCCGAGCGACGGGCGCGTGCGCTTCCGGATCCCTCTGGGCGCCGGCCGCTGGTGGTGCGCGGACTTCGACGAGGCGGGGAGAATCGAGCTGCTCATCGCAGGGGAGCGAGAGTGGTCCGCGTGGACGATCCCCGACGCCGACCGGCGTGGGGAGTCGCCGACCTGCCTCGGTGAGTTCGTGCTCGATCCGGCCCTGCCGTCCTTCACGGGCCCCCCCGAGCCCACCTCTGCCGGCTGGTGGCTCCCTCACCGGAGCGGCGCCTACTCCGTGGGAGAAGGCGGCGCCATCACGGCCGCGATCGAGGTGCACACCGAAGACACGATCCGCCGAGTGCTGCCGACGGGAACCGGCATGCTCATCATCGGGGAAGGCTCCATCGAGCTTCGCCAGCCCTGCGCGGCGGAGCCGGACTCCCTTCTCCACTGGTGGCCCGCGATCGCCCGGGGTGAGTGGTCCGTCCTCCCCGACCCGCTCCCCGCGATTCCGACCGAAGCGGGCATCGAGCGGCGGCGGGATGAGGAGGAGATCGCCCGAACCATCCTCCTTCAACTGCGCCGCCCCGGGGTCGAGGCGGAGATCCGTCGCCGCCTCGTGCCCGCGGCGCTCGGGCGGATCCTCCGCGCGGACGAGCGCACCCGCGCCACCGTCGCCGAGGGAGAGGAGGCGGCGCGACGCGGCGAAGGGCCCCTCGCGGTCGAGCTCTGCTGGCTCGCCCTTCGGATCGGTGACCCGGACGCCTCCATCGACCGACCCGGGGTCGGACCGGTGGAGCTCGAGGTGGCGATCCACGCGATCCTCGCGGGCCTTCGGGATGGGGAGGAGCGACTCCCCCTCCAGGATGAGCTCGAGCTCCGCGCCCGCGCCGCGCTCCGCTCGCTGCCGAGCGACCGGATCGACGCGCGCCTCGAGCTCGCCCGGCTCCACCCCGGCACCGCGGTCGGCCGTCGCGTCTCCCTCGAGGCGGCGGAGCAGCTCTATCGCTTCGGGAACCTCCGAGCCTCCATCGAGCTCCTTGAGTCCCTCGTGCTCTTCGAGCCCCTCAACGCGGAGGCGGTCGAGGCTCGGCTCCGGATCGTCGAGCTCGCGGCGGAGCGGGGGGACCGCGCGCGGGCCCTGCAGCTCATCTCCGAGCTCTCCCGCGACTTCGGAGATCTCCCCCTCGAGGTCTCCACCCCGGATGGGCCCCGCACGGTCACGGTCCGGGAGAGGGCCACGGCGCTGGCCCGCCGGATTCCGGAGGGGGAGGTGAGGCGGCGTGACGCCGTGGCCCTTCCCCTCGAGCCGGTCTGGCGCGCACGCACCGAGCTCGACCACATCCGCAATCTCCGCGTCACCCCCCTGCTCGACGGGGAGCGCTACCTCACCGTCTCCAGACGCTCTCTCGGCGTCCGGATCGCTCGCACCGGAGAGCGGGTCTGGCACCGGACCCTGCCACGATCTCCGACCCTCGAGCGCATCCCGAGCTGGTCCGACATCGGGAGGTTCACCGATCCGATCGCCATCGACGAGGAGACCTTCTGGATCTCCGACCGCCGCGAGATCCTGCAGATCCGCCTCTCGAGCGGAGAGGTCCTCCGCCGACACTCCCTCCCTCCGATCGAGACCGAGGAGGGGGAAAGCACGATCCAGGGGATCGAGCGGGCGCAGCTCGCGGAGGGACACCTCCTCATTGTCGGCGAGGGGCAGACCCTCCACGTGCTCGAGCTGAAGAGCGGCGCGCAACGCTGGCAGCGCCCGCTGCCGGGCCCTCTCGAGGGGCCGCTCTCGGTCCGTGACGGGCGGATCCTCCTCGGACTCATCGGCCCCGCCTCGGTCCAGATCTGGTCCCTCGAGGACGGGAGCACCATCGGGGAGGAGGACCTCTCCTGGCGGGGCGCGCGCCTCGCACAGGAGCCCTGCTTCGCGCCGATCGACGACGGAGACCCCACCTCCGGGAACGACATCATCATCGCGGAGAGCTCGGGAACCCTCCGCCGGGTCGACCTCGCCACCGGCGAGGAGCGCTGGAGCCACACCTTCCCCTCGCGGATCCGCGCCATCCATCGCGCCGGAGAGCCGCGATTCTGGACCGCCGAGCTCCTCTGGTCCCGAGTGACCCCGACCCTCGTGGGCTTCGATCCTGAGAGCGGGGAGCTCCTGTGGCAGAAGACCTTCGCCGCGCGCCGCCGACCGCTGCACCAGCTCCTCTTCGCGGACGACGACCTCTACTTCGTGGAGGGGGACTACAACCGGCGCGTCGCCGGGTGTCTCGAGGTTCCGCGTGCTTTCGCCGACCGGGGAGCGGGGCCGGCCCGTGAGCTCCGCACCCGCTGGACCACCCCCCTCGCGCAGAGCTGGGATGTGCCGAAGCTCTCCTTGCACCAGGACTGGCTGATCGTCGTCGACACCCTGAGCTGCGAGCTCACCTTCATCTCGCGAGAGGTCGGGCTCCCGATCCCCCCACGCGACGGCTTCGAGGCGGCCTACGCCTTCCTCCCCCAGCGCCAGCGCCTCGACTTCGCCGGGTTCATCGACGGCACCCTCGTACTCGAGACGGCGCGGGGCGCGCTCGGCCTCCGCGCCATCGATCCGGTGGCGGAGCGCGCAGAACTCTGGCGCCGGCTTCGAGGCGGCGCGTCGGGAGGGGCCGGAACCCCCGCAGGCGCCCTCACCGATGCCTCCCGCGCCTTCCGGAGGAAGGACCCGGAGACGGCTCTCCGGATCGTCGGCGAGGCGGTCGAGCGCCCCTCGCTCGACCTCGCCCGGCGCGCGCGACTCCTCGAGAGCCTCGAGGCGTACGGTGAAGCGGTCGGGGAGTCGGGTCCCCCGCAGTGGCGGATCCCCCGGCTGGAGAGCCCCCCCCGGATCGATGGCTCCCTCGGGGAGGCTTGGAACGCGGCGAACGCCTGGCTGGTCGAGCACCCCCGGTACTTCCACCCGATTCAGGGCTCGCGCGAAGACTCGAATGCCTGGCAGGGTCGTCGAGACCTCTCCGCCCTCCTCCTCGCCGGCTGGTCCGACGAGGGCTTCCACCTCGCGCTCGACGTCACCGACGACAGCATCCAGGCCTACGATGGAGAGGCGGACGACTGGATCGGGGACTGCCTCCTGCTCGCGCTCGACCTCCTCGGCGATGGAGGAGCCCGCGCCGGCCCGGATGACCAGCTCTTCACCCTCGCGCTGGTGGTGCCCCGTCGTCAGGCTCCGGGGGGCCCGCCCCCCGGCGGCGGGGGCGACCCGGCCGACGGGGATGCCCCCCCTCCCGGCGGAGAGGAGGAGGAGGACGACCGCCCCGAGGGGACCTTCCAGGTCCTCCGCAAGGCGGACAACTCCGGTGTCGTGTACGAGGCCACGATCCCCTGGTCCACCTTCCAGCAGGCGCGGGACCAGCTCGCCGTCCCCCACCCGGGGATGAGCTTCCGGATGAACCTCCTCCTGACCGACGACGACAGCGGGCGCGGGGCGACCTCCTACCTGAGCCTCACCACCGGTCAGATGCTCCGCGACGAGCGAAGCGCGGTGTGGGATGTGTTCGCGCCGGAGCGCTTCCCCCGGATCATCCTCGGTCGCTGATGAGGAGCGGAGCGCGGTTCCGCTTGCCGGCGCGATCCGGAGCGAGGATCCTCCCCGCGGTCGCCGCCGGGCGCCCATCGGGAGGTGGAGGAGAATGACGGGGGAGGACGATGCAGATCGAGGCGGTCGGCCCGACCGACGGGTCCTCGGTCGCTGTGCCCTGCTCCTCAGCCTGCTCCTCGCGGGGTTGCTGACCGGCTGCGCCTCGCCGATCGACGGTGCGCGGGGCTTCCCCCCCTTCTTCGAGCGCGGCCCGGCCTCCTCCACCGACCTCGACGGACAGGGCCCCGAGTTCGCGCGGAGCTCCGATCCGGGCCGGGTCACGCGGATCTGGCCGCTCTACTCCCACACGGAGAGCCCGAACCGCACCACCACCCGGGTCCTCCACCCCATCTTCAAGCACGAGGTCACCCCCGAGGAAACGCAGACGTGGCTCCTGCCCCTCTACCTGCGGACCCTGCGGGAGCACGGCGGGCCGGGGCGGGTCGATCGACACACCCTCCTCCTCCCCTTCCTCTGGGGCCGGGATCATGAGCTCGGCTCGTACTTCGGCGTCTTCCCGATCGGGGGCTCGATCACGGGTCTCCTCGGCCTCGATCGGATCGAGTTCGTGCTGTTCCCCCTCTACACCCGGACCCGCGACCGGGACCGGGTCGCGCACCATGTCCTCTTTCCCCTCATCCACTGGACCTCGGGGACACGACTCCAGGGGTGGCGCGTCTTCCCCTTCCACTCCCACTACGAGGGCTACACCAGCGACGGGGAGCCTCGCTTCCGCAGCTCCTCGTGGCTCTGGCCCCTCATCCACCGGCACGAAGCGGATCTCAACACGGACCAGCCGACCCTCACCCGGTGGGTCTTCCCCCTCTACGGCACGATCGAGAGCGAGCGACTCCGCCGCTGGAGCGTCCTCTGGCCGCTCTTCTCGAAGGATGTCTACCCGGGACGGGGCTGGACGAGCGTGGCGGTCTTCCCTCTCCTCCGCCTCTCCTGGCAAGGGGAGGAGCTCGCGCAGTTCGACCTCTTCCCGCTCTACGGCCACAAGCACACCGAGGACTTCCGTCGGACCTTCATTCTCTGGCCGCTGCTCGGCGCGGAGGAGCAGCTCTACCATGCGAACGCGACGCGACGCTCCCGCTGGTTCTTCCCCTTCTACCGCCATACCGAGAAGGAGGCGCGCAGGGAGGGACGGGACGGCACGACGCGCACCGAGATCACAGAGTCGAAGACGAGGATCTGGCCCCTCTACCGCCACGTCCTCCACAAGGATGGCCGACGCGAGTGGAGCCTGCTGGACCCTCTCCCGTTCCCGGACCCCCCCGGCTTCGACGCCTTCTACTCCCGCCTCTGGCGGATCTACCGCGCGGTGGAGGATCCGGCGGAGCAGCGGCAGGCCTGGGAGGCGCTCTGGGGCCTCGCCCACGGACAGAGCACCCCCGACGAGCGCTCGTGGTCGATCCTCGGCGGACTCATCGCCCGAACGGTTCGTTCGGGCGAGGGGGACGCGGAGGACGAAACCACTTGGCGGCTCCTCTTCCTTCCGTTCTGATGCCCGCGCGCAGGGCGCACGTCCGAGGGACGCCGACCCTGCGGACGCAGGGGATTCCTTCCGTCCCACGAGGTGAGCCGCCTCCGGGACCGAGAGTGCGGGGAGAGACCGTCCATTGAGCGGCCGTGAACGCGGTGCCGCCTCGGCCCTCGGACCGATCGAGGGCCTCGGCCACTTCATTGTCACCTCCGCCGAGCACGCGGGGTTCGGGCTCCTCCTCCTCGCCCGCGCCACGCTCCGGATCGGTCACGCCTTCAACCGCCGCCGACTCCGGGACATCCGAGCTCTCCTCCAGAACTACGCCCTCGGTGCCCTGCCGGTGATGGTCGTGGTCTCGATCTTCACCGGCATGATCCTCGCGCTGAACGGCGGCATCTCCCTGAAGGACTTCGGCCAGGAGGGGATGATCGGTCGGATCGTGGCGGTGTCGATGATCCGCGAGATGGGTCCGTTCATGACGGCGCTCATCCTCGCCGCGAGCATCGGGAGCGGCATCGCCGCGGAGATCGGCACGATGAAGGTGTCCGAGGAGATCGATGCCCTCGAGGTGATGTCGATCAGCCCGATTCGCTTCCTCGTGATCCCCCGCCTCGTGGCCCTGCTGCTCATCTGCCCGATGATGACGGTCTTCGCCGGGATCCTCGGGATCTTCGGCGGGATGCTCGTCGCGAACTTCCAGCTCGGGGTCTCCCCCACCACCTTCCAGCTGGACGCGCTCACGACCCTCACCCACAAGGACCTCTACACCGGTCTCCTCAAATCGATCGTCTTCGGGATCACCATCGCGATCGTCGGCTGCACGCAGGGACTGGTCACACGCGGCGGCGCCACCGGCGTCGGGCGCGCGACCCGGAGGGCGGTCGTCGTCTCGTTCCTCCTCATCATCATGCTCGGCTACTACATCACCTGGTTCTTCTTCAATCGATGAGGACTTCATGATCCGGATCGAGCAGGTCCACAAGACCCTCAGCGGGCGCAGGATCCTCGACGGCCTCGACCTCGAGGTCGGCGCCGGAGAGACCCTCGTCATCCTGGGCCGCTCCGGGATCGGCAAGAGCGTCACCCTGCGTCACATCGTCGGTCTGATGAAGCCCGACTCCGGGCGAGTGACCGTCCTCGACCGCGACCTCGCCGGGCTGGACCCGGGCGCGCTCCTCCAGCATCGGCGCAAGATCGGATACCTGTTCCAGGACGGCGCCCTCCTCAACTGGATGAACCTCGCGGAGAACGTCGCGCTCCCGCTCACCGAGCACGAGTCCCTCTCCCGGCGGGAGGTGTCCGAGCGGGTCGAGGAGTGCCTCGCCATGGTGGAGCTGGAGAATCACATGGAGAAGCTCCCCTCGGAGATCTCGGGGGGGATGCGGAAGCGGGCCGGGCTGGCGCGGGCCCTGGTGAACCGCCCGCAGATCGTCCTCTACGACGAGCCCACCTCCGGCCTCGACCCGATCTCGAGCAGCCTGATCAACCGCCTGGTGAACGACCTGCGGGCCCGGCTCGGTGTCGCCCAGGTCGTCGTCACCCACGACATGGGCTCCGCCTTCGAGATCGGGGACCGCTGCGCGCTCCTCCACAATGGTCGCATTCGGGCGGTCGGCACTCCTGAGGAGATCCAGTCGAGCCCCGACCCCGCCGTTCAGCAGTTCATTCACGGCCACATCAACGGCCCCCTCAGTCACGATGTCCGGTATCACTCATCGGAAGCGCGAGAGACCGAGTCAGAGAAGGGAGACCAGCCATGACCCGCGACCTGCTCGTCGGGCTCCTGTTCCTCGCCGCCATCCTGATCGTCGGGATGATCACCTTCATGGTGAAGGGCGTGCCCGCCGGAGCGGCCGCCTACCGGCTGGTCGTGGACTTCGAGGACGTGGGCGGGCTGCAGCGCGGAGACCCGGTGCGGGTCCGCGGGATGAAGTTCGGCGAGGTGGAGGAGATCACCTTCTCGGAGGAGAAGGTCTCCGTCTCCCTCCGCCTGTTCCGCGAGATCCTGCCGAAGGAGGGCTACGCGATCGAGGTCCTTCCCTCGAGCCCTCTGGGCGGGACCTACCTCCGCTACGCGCCGGGGGACGGGGACGCAGTCGCGGTGACCGGGCTCGTCGGGCGCGCAGGAGGAGACCTCTTCGGGACCATCAACGAGATCATCTCCGAGAACCGCGAGAGCATCCGCAAGAGCATCTCCAGCCTGCAGAACATCCTCCGGACCTTCGATGAGGAGGACGGGGTCGTCTCGGCCCTGATCAAGCGGGAGGACCTCCGGGAGAACTTCGTCCGCAGCATCGAGAACCTCGCCACCATCACGGGCAGGATCGAGGAGGGGGAGGGGACCCTCGGCGCGCTGATCTCCGACGATCAGTGGAGGTCCGACATCAGCAGCACCCTCAGCGGCATCGCGGCCGCGGTCGAGCAGGTCCGCTCCGGGGAGGGGGTCGTGGGACGCCTGATCTACGACCCCGACATCGAGAGCACCATCGAACGGATCCTCCAGCGCGCCGACCAGATCACCGATGACATCTCCCGGTCCGAGGGACTCCTCGGGCGACTCCTCTACGACAAGAGCCTCGGCAAGATGGGGGAGGAGATCGTCCTGAACCTCCGACGGTTCTCCGATGACCTGCGAAACGAGGGCAGCCTGCTGCACGCCCTGACCTCCGACCCCACGACCCGTGAGCTGTTCACCGCCACGCTGTCGAATCTGAACGAGATCACGACCCGGGTCCAGAGCGGCCCGGGGACACTGCACAGCCTCGTCTACGAGGTGGGCCTCTACGAGCAGGCGACCGAGGCGGTGACTCTCCTGCGCGACACAACCGAGGACGCCCGCGAGCAGGCCCCGATCAGCACCTTCTTCGGCATCCTGCTGGCCCCCTTCTGAAGGAGAGCCCCCTGACACCGCTCCTCCCTCTCCTCGCCCAGGCCGGGGACGACCCCTCGCGCCCGCTTCTCCTCTCCGTCGGCCTCATCCTCGGCGGGCTCTTCCTCCTGAGCATCGGGGGTGAGTCGATCGTGAGTGGCGCCTCGCGACTGGCCCTCCGCCTGCGCCTGACCCCGACGGTGATCGGCCTCACGGTGGTCGCGGCGGGCACCTCCCTGCCGGAGCTCGTCGTGAGCGTGATCGCCCAGCTCAAGGGGAGCCCCGCCCTCGCCGTCGGCAATGTCGTGGGGTCGAACATCTTCAATATCGGGATGGTCCTCGGTCTCCTCGCCCTGATCCGCCCGCTCCCGATTCCTGGCAGCACGGCCCGCCTCGAGTTCCCCGTCCTCCTCGCCGCCAGCCTCTCGATCCTCTGGCTCGGGCGGGGGCAGCCCCCCGCCGGATTCGACGAGGGGTACGGGTGGTTCTCTCCGGCGGAGGGGCGCGGGATGCTCGTCGTCCTCGTGATCTTCGTCGCCGCCACCATTCGCTCGGCGCGCCGGCTCGTCACCGAGACGGAGCGGGCGGAGTTCGAGGCGGAGGTCTCCGAGGTCACCGGGGCCGAGGTCTCCCCCACCGTCCCGCTCGCGTGGCCGATCGCGCAGGTGATCCTGGGGGCCGCCGGGCTGTGGCTCGGAGGGAAGTGGCTCATCGACGGATCGATCGATGTCGCCCTGGCCATGGGAATCAGCGAGAGGATCGTCGGCCTGACCGTGGTCGCGGGAGGAACCGGGGCTCCCGAGCTCGTCGCCTCCATCATCGCCGTGCGTCGGGGGAAGGCGGACCTCGCCGTCGGAAACGTGCTTGGCTCCAACATCTTCAACCTGCTGGCGATTCTCGGCGTCGGCGCCTCGATCGGCGGGCTCGCCGCCCCGATGGAAATCCTCCAGTGGGACGTCTGGTGGATGCTCGCCCTGACCCTGCTCCTCGTGCCGCTGTTCTTCCGAGCCGACACGAGGATCCGACGGCTCGAGGGGGGCGTCATCCTCGCGACCTACCTCGCCTACATCGGCTCCCTCATCGTCCGCGGTTGATCGAGCGATCCCTCAGGATCCCTCCCCCGGCTCGATGTGGATCACGACATCACGAACCCCGGGGAAGCGGCGCCGGATCGCGTCCTCGACCTCGTGGCTGAGCTCGTGGGCCTCGCGGACCGGGAGGTCCGCCGCCACCCTCAGCGAGAGATCGATGAAGACCTGATTCGGAGTGCCCCGGCTCCGAATGCGATGGACGACGTGTGCGTCGGGAAAGGAGGCGGCGACCGCCTCGATCTCGCTCGCGTCGATCGGCGCGCGATCGGTCAGGACCTGGATCGAGTCTCCGATGATCGCGTAGGCGGCCCGCACGATCACCACACCGATCCCGAGGGCGACCGCCAGGTCGACCCAGACCCAGCCCAGACCGACCGCGGCGACGGAGGCGAGGGCGCCGATCGTGGCGAGCATGTCGGTCCGGGTGTGCTGGGCGTCCGCGAGGAGAATCGGGCTGCCGAGGCGCTCCCCCTCCCTCCGCTCCCAGCGGTACACGAGCGCGTTGATCGCGAGGGTGACGAGGAGCAGCGGGTAGCCCCAGGGAGAGTGGCGTGGATCGACGCCCTCTCCGATCCGGTCGATCGACTCGAGCACGATCTGCCCGGCGGCGAGGAAGAGGAGGAACGAGACTCCCATGGCGGAGAGGATCTCGTACTTCTGGTGACCGTAGTGATGATCCGCGTCGGGGGGGCGACGCGCGAGCGTGATGCCGATGAGCGCGCAGATGTTCGAGCAGCCGTCGAGTGCGCTGTGGTAACCGTCGGCGGAGACGGCCAGGGTCCCCGTCGTGATGCCGTAGGCGAGCTTCGAGGCGGCGACGAGGAGATTCAGGGCGAGGGTCACCCAGAGGACGCGGGCGACCCGCTCGTGGCGTCTCTCCGCCGGCGCCAAGCTCAGCTCACGATTCGGGCGAGCCGAACGCTCAGCACCTGCAGGGCGGCGATGGTGATCTCCTCGCGCCCGAGCCGTCGCATGTCGAGGCTGAGCTCTCGGAAGAGGGCGCCCTTGCCGACCCGTTCGATCGAGCGGTCCACCCAGTCACTCCCCTCGACCGGGCCGTAGAGGCGGACCATCTGCGCCACGAGGGCCCAGAGGGAGTCGAGGAGGGAGTTCCGGACGATCCGCAGCGCCAACGACTCCCAGCGGCCGACGAAGACGTTCTCGTCGAAGCGGCGGACGAGGGGGTGGATGTAGGAGGAGTTCCCCAGGCCGTAGTAGAGGGAGGTGACGGCGGCGATCGGCGCGCCGGTCTCACGGACGATGTCCGCGATCCTCAGCCCCGCGGTGAGGTACAGGCAGTCGGCGAGGTCGACCGCGAGCGCCGCGTCCACCCCCGCCTCCCGGAACTCGTCGACCGAGGCCGCGTGGCGGGCGCGCTCATCCTCGGGGAGCGCATCCACCAGGATCTCTCGGTACTCGCGGAGGCGCGCGAGGTACTCGTCCCGCTCCTTCGCCAGTCCCTCGAAGCGCTCTCCGATGTTCGCGAGGAGCCAGGAGACCGCTCGACGGTTCGCCTCCTCGATCGTCAGGAGGGCGCGATACTCCGCCGGAGCCTTGAGGGGAGGATCATGCTCATCGACACGTCGTCGCAGCGCCTCGAGGTCGAAGATGCGATCGACGATCAGGTAGGCGTGGGCGATCTCCGCCGCGCTGCGTCCCGTCTCGCGCTGGGCCTCGATGAGGAAGGTCCCGCCCGCGTTGTCGACGATCCGGTTGGTGAGAACCGTCAGCGCGATCTCCCGGGCGAGGAGATGGTCGGGGATGTCCGCGCCGAACCGCTCCTGGATCGAGCGGGGGAAGTAGGCGGGGAGCTCGACCTGCAGCTCCGGCTCCAGACGGGCGGAGTCCTCTTGAAGGCTCTGGAACAGATGCATCTTGGCGTAGGAGCCGATCACCGCCAGCTCGGGGCGCGTGAGCCCCTTCCCCTGGGCCTGGCGGTTGGTCAGGGTCTCGAGGTTGGGGAGCGACTCGCGGTCGCGGTCGATCCAGCCCCGGTCCTCGAGGGTCTTCATCACGCGCTCGAAGGCGAAGGGGTCCTGCTTGCCGCGCAGCTGGTCGAGGGAGAGCATCCTCCCCTGACTGGAGTTGTTCCGCAGGACCTGGAGGCAGACCTCGTCCTCGATCCCGGCGAGGATCCGGTTGCGGCTCTCGAGGTCGATGGCCCCGGAGCGCACCGCGGAGGTGAGCAGGATCTTCAGGTTCACCTCGTGGTCGGAGCAGTCCACCCCGCCCGAGTTGTCCACGAAGTCGGAGTTGATCCGACCGCCGCGGAGCGCGTACTGCACCCGCCCCCGCTGCGTGAGCCCGAGGTTTCCTCCCTCGCCGATGACCCGCGCCCGGACATGCCTCGCCTCCACCCGGAGGTCCGCGTTGGCGAGGTCCCCGACGTCCCGGTCATCCTCCTGGCTCGAGCGGATGTAGGTCCCGATCCCCCCGTTCCAGAGGAGATCGACCTCCAGGGTCAGGATCGCCCGGATGACCCGGTTCGGATCCACCTCCTCGGCCTTGATGCCGAGGAGCTCCCTCGACTGGGGGGAGAGCTTGACGCTCTTCGCGTGTCGCAGCAGGACCTGCCCGCCCGGGGAGAGGACCGCCGGATCGTAGTCCTCCCAGGTCGAGCGCGGGAGATCGAAGAGGCGCTGCCGCTCGACGAAGGACGCTTCCGCCTCCGGCGATGGATCGAGGAAGATGTGCATGTGATTGAACGCGGCGAGGAGGCGGATGCGGCGGGAGAGGAGGAGCCCGTTCCCGAAGACATCGCCGCTCATGTCGCCGATCCCGACCACGGTGAACTCATCGACGTCGGGGTCGCGACCGCGCTCGCGGAAGTGGCGCCGGACCCCTTCCCAGGCCCCGCGCGCGGTGATCGCGAGGGCCTTGTGGTCGTACCCGTTCCGGCCGCCGGAGGCGAAGGCATCCCCCAGCCAGAACCCGCGCTGCAGGGAGATCTCGTTCGCGGCGTCGGAGAGATGGGCGGTCCCCTTGTCCGCGGCGACGACGAGGTAGGGGTCGTCCCCATCATGGCGCACCACGCGAGGCGGCGGCACGACCTCTCCCTCGACGACATTGTCGGTCAGGTCGAGGAGGGCCCCGATGAAGACCCGGTAGAGCTGGTCCGCCTGCTCGCGGCGCTTCCGCTCGTCCGCCGCGGGCTGGCGGAGGACGAAGCCCCCCTTCGCCCCCACCGGGACGATGAGGACGTTCTTCACCATCTGCGTGCGCTGGAGGCCGAGGACCTCCTCCCGGAAGTCCGTGACCCGGTCCGACCAGCGAATGCCGCCCCGGGCGAGGATCCCGCCGCGGAGGTGGATCCCCTCGATCTTGTGGTGGTGGACGTAAATCTCCCGCCACGGTCGCGGCTCGGAGCCCACCTTCAGCCGACGGGAGTCGATCTTGAAGGCGAGGAGGTAGCCCTCCCGGGAGCGCTCCTGGTAGCGCGTCGTCCGAAGGGTCGCCGAGATCACATCCAGCATCAGCCGGATGAAGTGATCCTGCGCGGACGAGGGGACATCGGCCAGCGCCCGATCGATCTCGCGGGCGGCTCCGCTCGCCCGGCGAGCCCGCTCCTCGAGATCCCACGGGAGGTCCGGATCATGAAGGAACCGGTGCAGCTCGATCAGCAGGCGGGTGATCGCTGCGTTCTGCCGGAGCGTGTTCGCGGCGAAGACCGTGGTGCTGGAGACCCCCAACTGGTGAAGGTAGTGGAGGTAGGACCGGAGGAGATCGACATCCTGCCAGTCGAGGCCCGCCTCGATGACGAGACGGTTCAGAGGGTCGTTCCCCACCCAGTGATGAAAGACCACATCGAGCGCCTCGAGGAACTCCACCTTGCGGGCGACGAGGGGGTGGTCCTCGCCATCGACCTCCGCGACATGGAAGGTGTGAATGTAGAGGCTGCTGCCATCGGGCAGCGAGACCGGGAAGGCGGCCTGGGCCATCACCTGAAGCCCGAAGTTGTCGAGGACGGGCAGCACCGTGGAGAGGTAGACGTTCTTTCGCAGGTAGAGGCGCAGTCGGACCCGCCGGCGCCGCAGGTCCTCCCGGGAGTGCAGGACCTCGAAGGCGATCCCCGGTCCACCCGACGGCCGGATCCGCTCGAGGTGCCGGATGTCCACCACCGTCTCCGCCGGGGTGTGCACCGCGCGGTAGTCCTCGGGGAAGGCGGACTGATAGCGGCCGTCGAGGGGACGGGCGTGGCGACCGAAGACACGATGGAGCTGCCGGGTGAGACGCTCCTCCCATGTCCCCGCCACGGAGCGGACCTGCTCGTCGAGCGCCTCGCGGGAGAACTCCTTGAAGGAGTCCTCCGCGGTGAAGAAGAAGCTCAGCAGCACAGTCCCGTACTTGCCGAGGTTCACCCGTGAATCGCTGTAGGTCGCGCCCAGCTCCTCGAAGAGGATCGCCTCGACCCGGCTCCGCTGTTCCTCGGAGTAGCTCTGTCGGGGGAGCACGAGGAAGTAGAGCCCCTTGCGGTTCGTCCCGTCGATGACGATGTAGCTGCGGAGCTCCTTCGCCCGCTCCACATAGAGGATCGTCTCGACGATCGCGTCGATCTCGGCCTCCCGCGCCTGGAAGAGGAACTCGACGGGGATCGAGTTCAGGGCGTTGGTGTACGCCTTGCCCTGGACGCTCCCCTCCTGCAGTCCTCGTTCCTCGAGGAGGGTCGTGAGGGTGCGCCGCACCATGGGGATCTGGCTGCCGAGGGTCTGGATCGCCTTGTAGGTGAAGAGCCCGCGCAGGTGAACGTAGCCGAGCCGTCGGCCCTCCTCGTCGAGGTCGCAGAGGATGAAGTGATCGATCTTGCCGGCCCGATGGACCTTCGACTCCTCGAGCCCCTTGAACGCGATGATGCTGCTCTCGCGGAAGCGGGCCTCGCGCTCGAGCCGCTCGATGAAGACCCCGGCCTGACGGCGGTCATCCTCGCTCGGCTCCTCGTCCCCCATCCCCGCGCCGTCGACCGGCTCGGGCAGCTCTCCGGGGGCGGGCTCGTACTCGCACACGCCCAGCAGCACGAAGTTCTCATCGAGCAGCCACTCCACGAGGGAGCGGCTCTCGGAGAGCCGTGAGGCGTCGACCGCGGTGACCGAGGCGTGGGTGGTGAGGCGCTTGTAGTTCCGGGCGAGCTCCCGGAGGCGCCCCTTCATGCGCTTGAAGTGCCGGACGACCCGCTGCGCCCGGCGCAGTCGCTCGAGGATCTCCTCCTCGACCTCCGCCCACTCCTCCCGGGTCAGGGAGGCGGAGAGCTCGAAGCGGGCGACCACCTCGGGCCGCTGCGCGCCATCGAGCGCGGCATCGATGCCGGTGACCCGGCCGTTCCCGTCGCGGAGGATGGGGAGGCTCAGCGTCTGTCGGTGGACAACCCGAAGACCCCGCGCCTCGAGATGCAGGTCGATGGTGTCCACAATGAAGGGCTGATCCCGGAGGCAGACCTCGAGGACGGTCAGGTCGCCGTCCTCCTCAGGGAGGGCGGCGTCGTCCATCTCGAGCGGAGCGGCGCGCACCAGGATCTCGGTCGCGCGGCGGCGCTCGACGAAGCGGAGGGTCTCCACGAGCTGGATCACGAGGCGGGCGGCATCCCCCTTCTCGATGCTCCGCTCATCGAGCGTCGCCTCGAACTCCCCGAGGAAGCGACGGACGAGACCGAGGTCGAGGCCGGAGAGATCGGTCTTCGCCTGCACCTCCTGCCGATCGACGAGATCGGTCAGGAGGCCCGCAAGGCGCCCCGACTCGTGCATCGTGGGGTGTCCTTCCGTGCTTTCCGGAGAGGGAATCCGCTGCGGCATCACCGGCCCCCCCGCGGAGGAGAGGCGGCTCCCCGACCCCCCCCCCGAGGTTTTGTATCGGCTCCCGGGGCGAATGAGAAGCAGCGATCCCGGAGTTGTCTCCGATTCCCGGAGCGGGCCCTGCGGCCTCCCCCACCCGTGCCCGGGATCCGCCGCCGAATCCCCGGGGAAGACCCGCCGGAGCGGCCTCGTCTGCTATTCTCCGCGGGATCGGAACCGCTGGGCCGGAACCTCGGAACCGGGACCTTGAGAGGACCTCCAGATGACGGATCAACAGGACAGCTTCGCGCACCCCGATCCCGCGGATTGGGACGAGGCGCAGCCGGGCCCTCCGGGCTCCGACGAGCCCTCCGGGCTCTTCACCCCGCTGCGATGCTGCGGCTGCCTGCTGCTGCTGGTGGTCCTGTTCGGCTTCGGCGCGAAGCTCGCTTTCGACAGCGCGCTCAGCACCATGTTCCCCGACGAGGGCCTCGAGCTCCCTCCGGTGGAGACGACTCCGGCCGAGCGGAGTGCCCTCGAGCTCCGGGTCCGCGAGACGGTTGAGAGCGGGGCTCCCCTCACCCCACTCACCACCCGCGAGCTGACCATCCTCCTCGACGGCTGGGTCTCGGAATTCCCCTACTTCGAGCCGGGCACGGGGCGCTTCCACTGCGAGCCGACGGAGGATGGCCTGCTGAGGATCCGTTGCACCGGCCAGCTGACGTCCGACATGCCCATGGTCGGAGGCCGTCACGTGAATCTGGAGCTCGATGGGACGGTCGAGATCCGGGACGGGGCCGTGCAGAGCGCTCGCATCGCCCGCTTCGGCGTGGGGGGCCACACCCAGGAGGAGCCCTCCGACGATGAGGAGTCTCTCGCGTTCTTCGAGCGACTCCTCTCCGGGCGCGATGTCTCCCCCGAGGTCTCCCGAGAGCTGGAGGCCGGAGTGAGCCGGATCGAGCTCTTCCGCTTCGACGGGGAGCGAATCGAGCTGAAGCTGCGCCCCCCCGAGCCGCCTCCGACCGAGGGGGCCGGACCCACGACGGAGGGCGAGGCCGGACCGGGTGCGCTGCCGGGCGGGGAGAGCTCGCCGGGAGAGGCCGGGGCCGGAGGCGGCTAGGAACTCCCGGAACCGTTCGACGCCGGAGCGGGGCTCTCCCGCTCCGGGGTCGGGTCCTCGGCAGACAGGGTCCCCTCGAGGGCCGAGATCTGCACATCGAGCTGGGCCCCGAGGCGCCCCTCCCGGTCGAGCTCGGGGAACCAGTCAATGAGGAGCTTGAGGTCCCTGAGGTGCCGCACGGCATCTTCGGGGCGGCGCTCCGCGATCGCCTCCTCCGCCTCGCGCAGCGCGGACTCCGACTCGGAGAGCACCCACTCGAGTCCCAGGTCTCCCTCCTTCGCGCCCGGACCGGCGCGATCGAGGGCGAGCTCGGCCGCGACCAGCTTGCCGAAGTCGCGACGGAGCGCCTCGAGGAGCCTCAGCTGCTCCTCCCGCAGCGCGCGGAGCTGGACCGACTCCTGCGCGCCCCCCTCGCCGAGGCACTCATCGAGGATCCGCTCCGCCGCGCCGACGAGCTCCTCGAGAGCGTCCGGAGGGAGCGGGACCGGACACCATGCGTACTCCTCGAGCACCTTGGTCGCCGCCGCCATCGCCTCGAGGTGGCGCCCCTCCTCCTGGGCGTGAATCGCGCGGGTCAGGCTCGCCCGCATCACGGCGAGGGCGAGGGGGAGCACGGCGTCCCGCGGCCCCCGGTAGCGCCCCGGCTCCGGCGGGTCGAGAGTCTCCCTCCCCGCGCTCCAGGCGAGGACGAGCCGGCAGTGGGAGGCGAGCTTCTTCGCCTCCTCATGGTCCGGATCGATAGCGAGGATCTTCTTCGTCTCGTTGTAGGCGCGGCTGAACTCCCCCAGCTGGAAGGCCTCCAGCCCCGCCACCAGATGCTCCCCGATCCGGGAGCGCGTGAAGAAGGCGCGCTGCCGCTCCCGCTCCGAGACCGCGAGGAGGACCTCCTCCGCCCCGCGGCTCTCCCGTCCCTCGCGGCGGAGGGCGGCGGAGATCGACGCCTCCGCCTCCCGACGGATCTCCTCCTGACGCTCGAGGAGCCGTCCCTGCTCGGCGAGCGCGACCTCCTTCGACTCCACCACTCCCTCGAGGCGCTCGATCTCGCGCTGGAGATTCACGACCTGATCCTGCAGGTCGACGAGGAAGTCGGGCGGATTCGAGCCCGTGGTCTCCGTCCCCTCCCAGCGGGCGCGCAGGAGACGGGCGGTCTCCCGCCAGCGGGGTGAGACGCCCCCCAGCGCATCGAAGGCATCGAGCGCCGCGAGGGCTGCGGTCGGCGCGCCCTCCTCGCCGGCGAGGAGGGAGAGCCCGAGGCGGGCGCGGGCCCGGAGATCGACCGGGGCGGCGGGGTCCTCGGCGACCTCGCGGTACTCCATCTCTGCCCGGGCGCGATCCCCCCGGAGGCGGTGCTCGATCCACGCCTGTCGCAGGCGAGCGGCGGGGGTGGAGACCGCCGTCTCGGGGCTCCCGAGCGCGAGCAGGGGCGCCGCCGACGGGAGGATGAGCAGCGCCAGGGTCGCGCCGAGCGCGAGCCGTCGAGGGGAGGAGACGCCGCTCACTCCCCTCCCCCTTCCGGGATGAAGCGGTAGCCAAAGCCGCGGACGGTGACGATCCGGCTCGGGTTCTGGGGATCCTGCTCGATCTTCCGTCTCAGACGGGTCACGAAGTTGTCGATCGTCCGCGCCGTCCCCTCGTACCCGTAGCCCCACACCTCGCGCAGGATCGCGTCCCGGGAAAGCGCCCGCTCCGCATTGCGGATCAGGTAGGTGAGGAGGAGGAACTCGCGCTCGGTCAGCTCGATCTCCTCGTCCCCCCTCGTCAGACGACGAGCCCCGAAGTCGACATGGAAGGGACCGAACTGGAATGGGCGCTCGACGCCGTCCCGGACCCGCGCCCGCCGCAGCGCGGCATCCACGCGCGCGACGAGCTCCTTCACGCCCACCGGCTTCGTCATGTAATCGTCCGCCCCGAGGCGGAGTCCCTGCACCTTGTCCGCCTCCTCTCCACGCGCGCTCAGGAAGAGGATCGGGGTGTCGATCCCCTCCTTGCGGACGAGTCGGCAGATCTCCTTCCCGTCCAGCCCGGGGAGCATGACATCGAGGAGGAGGAGGTCCGGGCGCTCGTCGAGGGCAAGGCGGAGCCCCTCCTCGCCGTCGCGCGTCGAGAGGACCTCGTGCCCCTCGAACTCGAGGTTCCGGACCAGCCCCAGGAGGATTCCGGGGTCATCCTCGACGATGAGGATCCGCGCCATCATCCGCTCCTTCCGGTCGTCCCGCCTCGAGCGGGATCTCCAGGGTGAAGGTGCTGCCCCGACCCGGGGCGCTCCGCAGGGACATCCGACCGCGGTGGGCCCTTGCCACCTGCTGGCAGTATGCCAGACCGAGCCCGAAGCCCGGAGGGGCCGGGCTCCCCCGCTCTCCGCCGCGAGGAGCGCCGCGGTAGAAGCTCCGGAAGATCCGCTTCTGTTCGCGGCGGGGGATCCCCTCCCCCTCGTCACTCACGGAGATGCGGAGCCGCCCCGCCTCCTCCTCGACGGCGACCTCAATGGAGGAGCCGGACGGCGCGTACTTCCGGGCATTCGAGAGGAGGTTCTCGACGACGCCGGAGATCGCCTCCCGGTCGAGGAGCACGGGATGGAAGCGGGTGTCCGCCCGCAGGCGGATGGGCCCGGGGTCGCCCTCCGGGTTCCGGGTCCGCTCCCCCTCCTGGAAGCGCTCCACCGTCCGCTCGACCAGCTCGTTCGCATCCGCCACCACCTCACGCCGCCGGGCCCCCGCCTCTCCGCGCCCGAACTCGAGGACCCGTTCCACCAGGTCGGCGAGGCGGGCGCTCTCGCTCTCGAGGAGCGCGATGAACTCCGCCCGGTCCTCCTCGCTGCGGATCCGGTCCAGCCCGAGCGTCTCGGCGATCATGCGGATCGACGCGATCGGCGTCCGCAGTTCGTGGGAGACGAGGCGAAGAAACTGGTCCTTCTCGGAGGAGATCCGCACCCGTCGGGAGGCGAGGGCGCCGAGGACCAGGCTCACTCCGACGGCGAGCACCACCAGCAGCAGGCCGGCCCAGACGAGCCGGAAGCCCTCGAGGCGCTGCAAGAGCGCGAGGGGGCTGGGGATCTCCGCACCGAAGGTCCCGGTGACGAGCTGATGGCTCGTCGAGAAGGGGGGAGGGAGCGGCCAGCTCGCCCACGCGCGCCCCGGGGTCGCCTCGGCGGAGCCGAAGGGGCGCAGGACGGTGAACACCGCCTCGCTCTCCCCTCGCTCTGCCAGCGTCGCCGCGAGCGCATCCGCGAGGAACGGCTCCGTCGCGAACTCCGCCACGATCCGCCCGGTCCCCACCTCGGGGAGCACGAGCTGGAACCGGCCGGAGTCCCCGTCGACGAGGCGAGGAGCGGTCATCGGCGGAGGCGCCGCGTCGAGCTGCAGGAGAACGGGCACCGACCAGCCCGGCAGCTCGATCCGTCCCCCCGGGACGGTGGCGCCCCATGCAACGAGGGTCTCCGGGTCGAGCGAGGGCGAGGCGAGCACCGCGAGCGGATCGAGGCGATCGCCGCCGAGCTCGAGGTTCGCCTCGATCGCGTAGGAGAATCCGAGGTCGTCCTCGAGGGACGGAGGCAGGGAGGAGACGGCGCGGAGGATCTCCCGCCGCTCCTCCGGCGCGGAGAGGTCGGGGAGGGAGCGCAGCACCACCTCGGCGAAGTCCGCCCGCTCATCCCGTCCTGGGGAGCGCACCCCCGGCTGACGGCTCGGGATCCAGACGAGGGAGAGGAGTCCCTCCGCCCCGATCGGGGGGGGGGTCGCCTCACCGCGGGAGGAGACCACCTCCCGGAGGGCACCCCGCCAGGCCTCGAGCCGCGCATCGATCTCGGCGCTCAGCAGCTGCGCCTGGGTCCGGACCCGCTCGAGATGCGGCTCCTCCAGGAGGTCCCCCAGCTCGATCGACATGCCGGTGAGGGCGAAGGAGGAGATCGCGAGGATGAGCGCGGTGGGCAGCAGGCCGGCGACGACCACCGCCACGAGGGTCGCGGGGTCGAAGGTGCGGACGAGACGCAACCAGGACCTCACGGGGAGGTGCCCTCGGCGAGCGCAGGCTGGAGTGTCGGGGTCGATCCCATCGGTCCTCGGTTCCGGGGGGCGCGCTGCCCCCCGTCAGGTCTCACCAGCGGTTGCGGAAGATCTTCGCGAAGCTCCGCGCCACCTGCTCGAAGGTGCCGACATGGCGGTCGAACTCCTCGATCGGGAACTCGCACTGCAGCATGTAGGCGTTGGTGACTCCCACGAAGACATAGGCCCGATAGCGGCGGCGCACGGGCGGAGGCTCCGGCGGTGTCGCCTCCGCGTCCGCCTCGCCCTCGGGAGGAGGGGGGATCTTCCCCGGTCCGGGCTCCTCCGGCTCCTTGTCGGACCCGCTCGCCTCCTCGGTCTCCGCTGCGTCCTTCTTCCCGGCCTCCGGGTCGCGGTCGACCCACTGGCAGAGGAACGGGTGGTACTCGTTCAGGGTCACCTGCTCGAGCTCGACCTCGGCGTAGCGCTTCTCGAGGCCGGCGAGGAGGACGTCATTGGCGAACGCCTCCGCGCTCTGGAGCTCGTCCGTCTTCGACAGCAGCTTCACGAGGATCCGGTGATCGCTCCCCTCGATCCCATCCGGGGTGATCGCGACGAGCTCGCTCGACTTGAGGCCCGACTGCTGGAAGGACCAGCCCGCTCCGGGCCCGAGGATCTCGAACATGTAGTCGAGAGAGGTGAAGGCGCCATCGTCATCCACCTCACCCGCCGGCTCCGGCTCCAGCGCGAGGATGAACTCCTTCCACTCCCTCTCCAGCTCACCGACGCTCCCGAAGTAGCGCTCCGCGAGCTGGTCGAACTCCTTCTGCCCCACGCGCTGCTCGCAGCCCGCGAGCCAGTAGCGGGCGATGAGCTCCTGCCCCTTCTCCTTCTCCGGTCCGTTGATGAGGAAGTAGAGGAGAGACCAGGAGTCCGCGTACTCCGCGCCTCCGAAGCGGTTCCTCGGGAGGCCGGCGAGCTTGCTGAGAGGCTGGACCGTCCCCTCACGCATCCGGTCCTGCACCACCATCAGGCGGTCCCGCGGGATTAGGCCGGTGACGATCTTCTTCCGCTTGTAGTCGATGCGGGAGCCGTCCCCGAAGTAGACGGCGAACCCCTCGATGACCCAGTTGTTGAGGTTCGTCATGTTCGGGAGGATCCGCCCCTGGAACTGGTGCGTCCCCTCGTGCGCGAGCACGTTGTAGGTCGTGCTCGTCATTCCGAAGGGGCCGTAGAAGGCGTGCACCTGCTCGCTGCGGGGGCTGTAGAAGCCGCCGACGTTCCGGGACATGCCGTTGCGGTCCATGAACTCCTGCTGGTTTCGATAGATGAACACCGGCAGGCGCCCGCGACGGATGTGCTTCTGGTTGAAGCGCTTGCTGAGTTCTGCGTAGAGCGCCTCCATGATCTTCGCGTACGACTCCGCGACCTCCCGGGTGGAGTTGCAGTGGAGCTCGTAGTTGCGCGTCTTGATCCGATGCCGGTCGGACCAGGGGACCCCCTCGAACTCCAGCCGACGCTTCGCCTCGAACTCCTCGCGATCGCGGCGGCGCTTCTCGAGGAGGCGGGCTCGCCGCGCCTCCTGCTCCGGGTCGATGTCACCGGCGACGGGCGCCGGCGTGGGAGGAGACGGACGGGAGCCGGAGTCCGCCCCGCGGGCCGACCCGGGGGCGGGACGCGCCTCCCCCGCGGGGGGGAGCAGGCTCGCCCCCGCCCGGCGCCACCCGCGATCGAGGAGACGCTCGACCTCGACCGCATCGACCCACGCACCATCGACCCGCGCGTGCCCGAGGGCGAGGCGGGAGATCTCGTGCTCCGGGTCGATGAGGAGCGCCTCCTCGTGCGCGCGCTCCCGCTCCGCCTCGAGGCCCTTCAGCCCGGCCCACTCCCCGAGCTCGGAGAACGCCTCCGCCTTCCGGAGCCGCTTCGCCCGCTCGAAGCGGGCGCGGAACTCGCGGACCCAGGGGTTCTCCCCGCGTCGGACCTCGGAGATCTTCCCTCGCTCGATCGTGGTGACGCCGAACGGGGTCCGGATCGCCACGGACTCCTCGGTCTCCTTGACGAGCACCCCCATCAGCTCGGACCCGTCCTTGAGGACGACGACCACCGACTCGTCCGGTCGGGCGTGCAGGTCCCCCGGTGCGAGGAGGGCGCCGAGCAGGCAGAGCAGCAGCGCGAGGGCCGCGCCGCGTCGGGGGGCCGCCCGCAGGGGGCGGCGAGGGAGGAATCTCATCATCGGCTCCCGCCGGACCGGCCCCGGGGAGGGGCCTCGGTCCTCGAATCATCGGAGGTTTCGGCCGCTGCGCTCACGGGCCCGCCGAGGGGCCCCGATCAGTTGTCGATCTTGAACCCGTCGAGGTACTTCTCGAAGGAGTCGTAGTTCGCATCCCAGATCTCCGGATCGCACTCGAAGACGTTGGCGTAGATCTTGTCGATGGACCCGTAGAAGACGATCTCATACTCGAGAGGGTCGGTCGTCGTGACCTCGGTGCGGGCGTTCCCCTGCTCGTCGAAGATCGTCTCGGTCTTCACGATCCGTCGGGCCTTCAGACGCGCGCGGATCGCGCCGGGGTAGCCCCCCACCGTCTCCACGCGGTACTCCACATCCGCGGGGACCTCCTCGAAGACGCTCTTCGCCAGGCTCTGGGCGTAGTTCGCGCTCATCGAGGCCTTCTGCCAGTTCGGCCAGCAGTAGGTGGAGACGCGGCGGACCTTGCCCCCGCTCCCGCGGGCGGCCACGACCTCGCTCCCCGCGAGGTCGGTGTCCTTCTCCCAGCCCCAGCCGGTGGGTTTGGTGATCTCCAGCTTCAGCGGCTCGGAGCTCCACTTGTTGCCGCGCCGCTTCCCGATCTCCTCAACCGGGAGGGAGAGGATCCACTCCTTGTACTCCTCCTCCCACTCGGCGACGGTCTTCCGGGTGTGCTGCTCGAGGATCTGGATGAACTTCTTGCTGTTCTCCTCGTGATCGCAGAACTGCTCCTTCTTCGACTCCTGCTTACAGTGCATCAGCCAGTCATCCATGATCGGGCGACCGACCCCCTTGTTGCCGGCCCCCATCTCCTGGCCCCATAGGCACCAGTAGATGATCCCCCACCCGTGGGAGTAGAAGAAGCCGCTGAAGGCGGGCTGCGGAACCATGAGCAGGTCCTCGAGCGAGCAGTACGAGCCGTCGCGGATCGCCTGCTGCAGTCCGACCAGCCGGTCGCGGGGGATCTGGTTGATCTCCACCTTGCGCCGGCCGATCTTCGAGCCATCTCCGAAGTAGACCGCCAGCCCCTCGATGAACCACGCCGGCAGGGCGAAGAGGTTGTCGAAGATGAGGCCCTCGAACTGATGGGTCCCCTCGTGGGCGAGGACCTCCTCGGTGCTCCCCGTCATGCCGAAGGAGCCGTGGTACGCGGTCACGTCCCGCAGCGCGGGCCGGAAGAAGCCTCCGGTTCCGGGTCCGTTGAAGGTCCAGTCCATGAACTGCTGATGGTTCGCGTGGATCCAGACCTCCGACTTCCGACGGCTGTTCCGGGGGAAGTACTTCTCGGGGAAGACCTTGTCGTACTCCTTGTAGAGCGCCTCCATGACATCGGAGTAGTAGTCCGCGATCTCCGGAGTGGAGTTGCACCAGATGATGTAGTGCTCGGTCTCGATCGGGTCGATCTCCGCCCAGGGGCGGCCCTCGTACTCCCGGCGGAGCTGCTCCCGCCCCTTCAGCTTCTCGGCGGAGACCGCCTCCTCCTCGGCGCGCTCTCGCGCCTCCGCCTCCTCGGGGGTCATCCACTCCCCATCGAACTCGACGAGACCCTTCTTGCGCTGGGCCTCGGCGAAGGGGAGCCACTCCCCGTCGACCTTCTCCTCGTTCAGCGCCTTCCGCGCCCGGGCGTGGTCGACCTCGACCTGGGTCGCCTGACGGTAGGCCTCGAGGGCCTCCCGCTCCCGCCCCTCGTCGGTGGCCCAGTCGCCGAGGTCGCACCAGTCATCCGCCGTGCGGCAGGCGGCCGCCCGCTCCTCGTAGATCGACTCGAAGGTCCGCACCTTCTCGATGGCGACGATCTCCCCCTTGCGGAGCTCCTGCTGCCCGAAGTTCGTCTTCACCGTGATCGAGAACTGATCGATCTCGACGAGGTCCCCTTCGATGAGGCGATCGGGCCGGAGCGTGATCCGGACCCGGTCCCCCGCCTTCAGCTTGGTGAAGTCGACCGCCTGCGCTTCCGCGCGGGGGGCGAGGCTCCCCTCGAGCGTCAGGGCGAGCGGGAGGCTGAGGGAGACGAGGAGGAGGAGAGGGAGGGGGAGCCGGCTCTGGCAGGGCATCGATCGTTCTCCTTGTCCGCCGGCGGTCGGGCCGACGGCATCGCATGGGGGTCCGTTCGACGAAGGGGCGGAGGTGCTCCGGAGAAGGTAACCGAAGCACCGGATGGGAACGAGGAGAGCCTGTCGGGGCTCGACCCCGCCGCTGACGCCGCCCGCGGGCGTGGTTCCGCCGAGCGGGCAGTCTAGCCGACCGCCCGGACCGTCACAATCGCAACGGAGATCAGGGTTTCCGGGTTCGAGGGAGATCGGTCGGGCCCCTCACGGCTCGAGGTCGAGGCCGACCCTCTCGTCGAGCCAGCGAGACCACCAGCTGCGGGCGAGCTGCGCCTCGATCGCGAGGGACTCGATCCTCAGGGGGCTCCCGTAGGTCCGGAGCTGGATGGTGCCCCTCCGCAGCTCCTTGGTTCGCGGGTAGGGGGCCTCGTGGAGCAGGGTGCCCTTCCAGTCGAGGGTGAGCCCCGCGTCGACGCTGCTCACCTCCAGGAAGAGGGACTTCCCCGCGGGCACCTTCGGCGTGTCCCGGGCGTGCGCGAGCTGCCCTCCCCGCCCCCGCTCGGCGGCCGCCACCGGCCCGATCACGTTCGCGGGCAGGAAGACGGGGATCTCCCCATCGATGCGCTGGGCCAGAGGCGGGGGCGGCTTGTAGCCGAGCGCGAAGAGGTCTCCCGCGCCGTGGACACCGCTCGAGCGGGCGAAGAGCACGAAGTTGACGTTCGGGGCGGCGGCGACCGCCGCGGTGACCTCGGCGCGGACCACCATCGAGCGCTCGAAGAGCTCGCTCTCCCCCCCCGGCGCCAGCCAGACGCTCCCTTGCACGACGAGGCCGCCGCGCCCGATCCGGAGCGTCCCCCCTCCGGGGCGCTCCGCGATCCAACCCCGGGGAACGCGATCGTCGTCGAAGTCGTACTCGAGGGTGATCGAGCCTCCCTCGCTCCACCGCATCCGGGCGCCGTCGAAGGCGTCCACCGGCCCCACCGACTCCCAGTGGAGACGGCACCACTCCTCCATCTCGGCGCGATCCGCGCCCCACAGGTCGACCGGGATCGAGACGACGATCTCCCGGGCGGCTCCCCGAGCGGCGGCGTGATCCCCCCGGGCGTGCGCCTCCCGGCCCGTCTCAAGGAGGCGACCGAGACCGACATTGGCGGCGCGCTTGCTGCGCAGCTGGAGCTCGATCGTCCAGTCCGGCGGCGGGGCGAGGCGAGTGGCCCGCTCGAGGGACTCCTCGCGCCCGAGGAGAGCCTCCACGAGGAGGACCCGCTCCTCCGTGAGTGCCCCCCCCGCGAGCTCGCTCCACTGCTGGGGGGCGAAGTCGAGCCAGCGCAGGGGAACCTCGCTCCGCCTCCCGTCGAGCTTGATGGTGAAGGTCACCCCGTCCGTCCCCACCACGCGTCCCCGGACGGAGGAGCCGTCGCGCAGCAGATAGTTGAAGGCTCGCTCCGCCCGATCCGGAGCGCGAAGCGACTCCGCCACCGCCTGAGCGACGGCGAGCCCCTCCTCCACCACCCGCGCCCAGGCGCGCCGACGACGCTCCAGCTCCTCGAACTCGGACTCCCCCTCCACCGCGCCGACGGCGGCGACCGCGGCCGGAAACGAGGCCGCCGCGGCGAGGTTGCCGCTCTCCCGGATCCCGCCCGCGACCGCGGCGGCGATCCGCTCGTAGCGCTCCGCGGCGGCGAGCAGCTCGCGGCGCACCTCCTCACCCCAGGCGCGATCCCCGCTCGCGAGGCTCGGCACCGCCCGCCCCATCTCCTTCGCCATCGGACGGAAGCTCCGCTCCTCGATGGCGGCCTCGATGCGCGCGGCGAGGGTGCTCCGCTGGCTGAGCCCCGCCGCGAGGACCCAGTCCTCCAGAGAGCGCAGCGCGACCTCGAACGGGGAGGCGCCCTCGACACCGGGCGCGCCGACCTCCTCGGCGAGCTCCTGGACCGCCACCTCGGCGGGGCCGACTCTCCCGAGGGAGAGCTCGAGATCCACCTGCTCGACGGTGCGATGAAGCCGCCCTCGCAGCTCCTCATCCCGCCCGAGCTCATGCCACTCGAGCAGCAGCGAGGCGTCGCTCGCGGCCCGCGTGCCGGGGAACTCCGCCTGCAGGGCGCGGAGCCCCGAGACCTTGTCCGGGGGAAGAGGGCCGAAGGGGAGGAGGTCGTCCTCGTCGAGGAGGAGGGAGTCCTCGAGCCCCTCGAGCGTGACCGCCGCGGAGAGCTCCCGCTCCCGGGCCTCGCGGGCGTTGCGCTGCTCCTCGGTCTCCGGCGTCTCCGGCGGCACCTCGAGCGCGGGGGTCGGGCCGATCTCACCCCCTCCGACGGGGACCGTCGCGAGCTCGGTCCCGGCCTCCGGCTCGCGAGTGAGCTCGATCGTCCCCCAGACGAGGGCCCCGACCAGAGCGAGGCTCGCCGCGACCGCCCCCGCGACCCGACGGGTGCGGGGCGGCGCGATCTCCCCCTTCGCTTCGGCGAGCGCGCGGAGGACATCCTCGAACTGAGCATCCTCCGGGACCTCGGCGAGAGCCTGCATCGCTCGACGCCACGGCCCGGGCAAGGGGAGTCCGAGCTCCGCGGCGAAGCCCTCCCCGGCCGCGATGAAGGTGGAGACGGCATCCTGGGGACGGAGGGGCCGCCCCCGGAGGGACTCGGGGAGCCGCGGATGATCCGGCGCCTCCTCCCCGATCGGGACGAGCCACCCGAGATCCGCGGCGGCGAAGTCGCCGGCGGGGAGCCGCCGCCAGCTCTCGATCCCGGTGGGCAGGAGGACGCACTCCCGCTCGAGGATGCGCCGCCAGAGGTCGAGGGATGTCCGGGCGAACTCCGCCCACCCCTCCTCGCCCCCGAGCACCGAGTCGGAGAGCGGGATCCCCTCCGCCTCGTCGACGACGAGATAGCGGAAGCCGCGCACCGTCCCCTCGTCGATGGCGCGGAGGACACCATCGCCGTCGAGCCTCACCACGGCCTGGATCTCGCGCGCGAAGAACTCGTGGGCGACGGGGAGGTCGGGCTTGAGGACCTTGAGGAGGACATGGCGATCCATGCGGACCTGGACCGCACGCACCCACGCCCCGTAGCTCGGCGCCGCGCCGAGGAGCTCGACCGGCTGGTAGCCGGGGATGGTGACCCCCTGCTTCGCCGCGCCCCCCCCGCCCGGGGCGCGGGCATCCCGGCCCCGCTTCGTCTCGTCCGCTTCACGATCGGTCATGGGGGCTCCACTCCGGGCAGCGGGGGACGAGGGGGGGGTCGCAGCGGGATCGTAACGAAACGGGTGGAACCCGCGCAACCGCGAACCGGGGTCAGGGTGAGGGAGGGCTCTCCCGCGAGTCCGCCTCCGAGAGCCGCTCGATCGCGTCCCGCAGCTCCGCGGCCCGCTCGAACTCGAGCGCCGCGGCGGCCTCCAGCATCTCCTTCTCCAGCGCGGCGATCCGCTCCAGCCGCGAGTGCCCCTCCGGTGACTCGCGCACCACGGCGCGCTCCACCTCCCGCGCGCGGACCTCCTCGTCGACGCTCGTGCCGATCTCCCGCACCACGCTCCGCGGGACGATGCCGTGCTCAGCGTTGTAGACCTCCTGCATCCGCCGCCGCCGAAGGGTCTCGGCGATCGCGCGCTCCATCGAGCCCGTCATCGTGTCGGCGTAGAGGATGACGCGGGCCCGCACGTTCCGGGCGGCGCGTCCGATGGTCTGCACGAGGGAGGTCTCGGAGCGGAGGAACCCCTCCTTGTCCGCGTCCATCACCGCGACGAGCGAGACCTCCGGCAGGTCGAGCCCCTCTCGCAGGAGGTTGACCCCGACGCAGACGTCGTACTTCCCCTTGCGGAGGTCCTGAAGGATCTCGATCCGCTCCAGGGTGTCGATCTCGGAGTGGAGATATCGCGCGCGGATGCTCGCCTCCGAGAAGTACTCGCTGAGGTCCTCCGCCATCCTCTTCGTGAGGGTGGTGACGAGCACGCGATCTCCCCCCTCGATCGTCCCGCGGATCTGCTCGATGAGGTCCGCGACCTGACCGGTGGCGGGGCGGACCTCGACGACCGGGTCGAGGAGGCCGGTGGGTCGGTTGATCACCTCGACCACCTCTCCGCTCGTGCGCTCGAGCTCGTAGTTGCCCGGGGTCGCGGAGATGTAGAGGAGCTCCCCGGTCACCTCCTCCCACTCCTCGAACCGCATCGGGCGGTTGTCGAGGGCGGAGGGGAGACGGAACCCGTGATCGACCAGGGTCTGCTTCCGGGAGCGGTCCCCCTGATACATCCCCCCGATCTGCGGGAGGGAGACATGGGACTCGTCGACGAGGCAGAGGAAGTCCTCGGGGAAGTAGTCGAAGAGGTTCGCGGGGCGCTCCCCGGGAGCCGCGCCGGACATGTGCCGCGAGTAGTTCTCGATGCCGGGGCAGTACCCGACCTCCCGGAGGAGCTCCATGTCGTACCGGGTCCGGGTCGAGAGTCGATGCGCCTCCAGCTCCTTCCCCTGGGCCTTGAGCTCGGCGAGCCGCTCCCCCAGCTCGGTCTGGATGCCATCGACCGCGCGGTCGAGGAGGTCCTCGCTCACGATGAAGTGCTTGGCCGGGTAGATGACGACCTCGTCGAGCTCGCGCAGGACCTCTCCGCTCACCCGGTGAAACTCGTCGATGCGCTCGACCTCGTCCCCGAACATCTCCACCCGGTAGCCGGTCTCCTCGTAGGCGGGGTGAATCTCGATGACATCCCCACGCGCGCGGAAGGAGCCTCGCTCCGGCTCGATGTCATCCCGGGCGTACTGGATCTCCACGAGTCGTCGGAGGATGTCGTCCCGATCGAGCTCCGCTCCCACCCGGATCGGCACGGTCTTGCGGCGGTACTCCTCCGGGGAGCCGAGGCCGTAGATGCAGGAGACGCTCGCCACGATGACGACATCGTTCCGCGTCATCAGGCTCGAGGTCGCGCTGAGCCGGAGGCGATCGATGTCCGCGTTGATCGACGCATCCTTCTCGATGTAGATGTCCCTCTGGGGGATGTAGGCCTCCGGCTGGTAGTAGTCGTAGTAGCTGACGAAGTACTCGACCGCGTTCTCGGGGAGGAAGCGCTTCAGCTCGGAGTAGAGCTGGGCGGCCAGGGTCTTGTTGTGACTGATGAGCAGGGTCGGCTTGCCGCGGCGCGCGAGGACATGCGCCATCATGTAGGTCTTCCCCGAGCCGGTCACCCCGAGCAGGATCTGCTCCTGCCTCCCCTGCTCGTAGAGGCGGCAGACCTCCTCGATCGCCTGCGGCTGATCCCCCGCCGGGGGATAGTCGCTCACGACGACGAAGGGGGAGCCCGGATAGGTGTACCGGTGGGAGGCGGTCACGGCGCCGTCTCCCGCTCCCCTTCGTCGAGGGGGACGATGAGCCCCGACTCGAGGGCCCGGCGGACCGGCAGATCGGGGACCCCCCGCACCTCCAGCACCTCCTCGATCCTCCGGAAGCCGCCGAGGGACTCGCGGACCTCGACGATCCGCCGCGCGAGGGTCTCGCCGATCCCCTCCAGCAGCGTGAGCCGAGGCCACGGATCCCGGTTCAGGTCGACCTGCAGACGCTCCACCGAGGAGGCGGGCTCGACGACGAGGGGCGGAGGGGAGGGGCGACGCGCGCCGATGACGAGCGCCACGAGTCCCCAGAGAAGGAGCAGCGCGGCGACCGAAGGGCGGTCCCCGCCCCGGAGGGCGGCGCGAGGCACGAACCTCACCGAACGACGACCGACTCGGGGCCGGCGTACCCCTTCACGCGATCCCCCTCCTTGACGCCGTGAGCGTCCAGCCATCCGCCATCGACCTCGAGCACGTAGCGGACCGGGGTGTCGCAGCGGTAGTAGGTGAAGGGCCCGGAGAACCCGGGGGGATGGTGGCGCATCGTGTAGGTGCGGACGATGACGCCGTCGTCGTCGATGTAGGCGATGTCGATGTCGAAGCGGCAGTTCTTCATGTAGAAGGACTGGGGCTGGGGGGCGGCGAAGATGAAGAGCATCCCCCGGTTCTCTCCGAGGCCGTCCCGGTACATCAGGCCGCGACGGCGGCGCTCCTGGTCCGCCGCGATCTCGACCACGACCTCCTGCCCGCCGATCTCCACCACATGCCCGGCGGGGCGGGGCTGACGAGGCTCCGAGGCGCCGCACCCCGCCAGCGAGGGGAGAAGCGAGAGCGCGCAGAGCAGCAGGATCGGCCGGGTCGAACTCATCGGAGGAGGTCCTCTCGTCACTTCGGCCGCGAGCTCAGTGAACCTCGTCCAGCTGGACCTCACCGGGACTCTCGACCTCGGGATGCAGCTCGCTCGGCGGACGAGCGGGCCGGTGGGGCTCGGCGAGCGGGTCGGTCGAGGCCTCGGCTCGGAGCTCCTTGAGGCGATCCACCGCGTGGCGCGCCTCGCGGCGCTTGCGGTGCGCGATCACGCCTCGACGGGTGATCGGATAGAGGGGCAGCGCGAGGATCGCGCCGAGCAGGCTCCCGCCGATCATCATCGGCCGACCGATGTCCCCGAGCAGCACCCGGGCCCCCTCCATCACGCCCTCGATCATGCCTGCATCGGAGACCCGTTGCCAGACCACCGCCCAGTTCGCGTCGAAGGTGGCGTGATCGATCGGCGCGATCCCGCTGACCCAGCAGCCGAGGACGTAGTCGACCCAGTAGATCGGGAGCATCGTCACCGGATTCGAGACGAAGACCAGGGCGACCGCCGCCAGACGGTTCGCGCGGACGATCGTGCAGATGACGAGGGCCAGAAGGACTTGAATGCCGACCGTGGGGGTGAGCGCGAGGAAGAGACCGATGGAGGTCCCCAGGGCGATCGCGCGGGGTGTGTCGTTGATGGTGAGGAGTCGCGCCACGATCCGTTCGTGGATGATCCTGCGCACTGCCTGCCTCATCCCCGCATCACCGGACCCGACCGTGAGAGGACGGCTGTCCTCCAGGAGGAGCGAGCCTTCGGTCACCCCGTGACCCGGGGAACTCCCGAGGGGGGGACGGCCCCACCCTCCGCCCGCCGCGGCCGCTCTCGGCGGGTCTCCCTCAGGATTCTATCGCGCCCCCACGAGGGGGGCCACTCGGGTCGGGGAATCGGCTCGGTCTCTTCCCCCCGTCTTCACTCCCACCGCATGTGCAGCGAGAGATCGAGGGCGCGGACGCTGTGGGTGAGCGCTCCGAGGGAGACCCGACCGACCCCGCTCCCGGCGTAGGCTGCGATCGTCTCTCCCGTGATCCCACCCGAGGCCTCGAGTCCGGACCGATCGACCGTGAGGCCCGCCCGCTCGGCATCCCCGATCCACTCCGCGATCTCTTCCGGAGTGCGGTTGTCGATGAGCACCCTCTCGACGCCGCACTTCAGCGCCGCCCGAAAGGAGGCAGGGTCCTCGACCTCGACCTGGAGCGGGACTCCCGGCGCCGCCTCCCGGAGCCGGGCGACGATCGCGGGGATGTCCCGCGGTCCACCCCCCCCGAAGAGGTCCCGGTGATTCTCCTTCACGAGCGGGAAGTCGGCGAGGTCGAAGCGATGGTTCACCCCGCCTCCTGCGGCCACGGCCCGACGCTGGAAGAGCCGCGCCCCGGGGAAGGTCTTCCTCGTGTCGAGGACCCGGGTGTCTCCGGCCCGAGCGACCCAGCGGGCGGTCGTCGTGGCGATCCCGCTCAGGTGGCCGAGGATGTTCAGCGCGGTCCGCTCCGCCGCGAGGAGGGAGACCGCCGACCCTCGCACGTCGAGGACCTCCTCCCCGCTCGCGACCGACCGCCCATCGGTCGCGGCGGTCACGACCTCGACCGAAGAGTCGAGCCGCTGGAAGACGCGGGCCGCGACCTCCGCACCGCAGAGCACTCCGGCCTCGACGGCGGTCACCGAGGCCACCGCACGCTCCGGGCGATCGCCGAGGAGCGCGAGAGAGGTCACGTCATCGTGCGCGCGATCCTCGCGGAGGGCAGCGTCGATCCATCGAAGGCTCGCCTCCACGACCTTCGGCTCCGACCAGAAATGAGGGTCGATCTGGCTCTCCGACACCGGGGCTCCTCCTCGCTCGGCTGCGGCCGGCGCAGCTGCGACCGCGCCTCGCTCATTGTGGTTGTTCGCCTCGGAGAGCGCACCCGGTTGCAAGGATGTCGAGGGAAGTGGCCCGAACCCTCGACGCTGCTCCGAGCGGTGGGGTAGGATCGGGGAAACGAGAGGGAGTGCAGATCGATGATCCGAGTGGACAACCCCCGGGACGAAGCGAACGTCGCGCAGGTCTACGAGGCGAACCAGGAGCAGGTCTTCCAGTACTGGAACGACCTCGACGCGGTCGAGCGGCGCTCCCTCCTCGATCAGATCGCCTCGATCGACTTCCCCGAGTTCCGCCGTCTGGTCGAGTCCAAGCGGGCCGACAGCCCCGCCGGGGAGACCCCGGGCACCCGCCTCGCCCCCGCCGCCATGATCCCGCTGCCGCGGACCGCCGAGGAGCGGGAGGCGCGGGACCGGGCCCACGCCGCGGGGATGGAGGCGCTGAACGCCGGCGAGGTCGGCGTCTTCCTCGTCGCGGGAGGCCAGGGGACGCGCCTCGGCTTCGAGGGGCCGAAGGGGTGCTTCCCGCTGCTCCCGATCTCCGGCGCGACCCTCTTCCAGCACTTCGCCGAGAAGATCCGTGCCCTCCGCGATCGCACCGGACGACCGCTGCCGTGGTTCATCATGACGAGTCAGGGGAATGACGCGACGACCCGGGAGTTCTTCCGGACGAACGGACACTTCGGGCTCCCGGCCGCGGAGATCCACTTCCAACCCCAGGCGATGCTCCCCGTGGTCGACCCCGAGCATGGGCGGATCCTGATGACCTCCCCGTCCTCCCTCATGCTGAGTCCGAACGGACACGGGGGAGCCGTACGGGTGATGCAGGAGCAGCGCGCGCACTTCGAGCGCTACGGTACCCGGCACCTCTTCTACCATCAGGTCGACAACCCCCTCGTGGCCATGGCGGACCCCGTCTTCCTCGGGCATCACATCCTGAACGACTCCGGCTTCTCCTCGAAGGCGGTGGCGAAGACCGACCCGGCGGAGAAGGTCGGCCTCTTCTGCGTCGACGGGGGGACCACCCGCGTGGTCGAGTACAGCGAGATCAGCGACGAGGACGCGAACCTGCGCGACCCGGACGGCGGGCTCACCCACCGGGCCGGGAACATCGCGGTGCACGTGATCGCGACGGACTTCGTCGCTCCCGACGACTCCGCGGAGCCGTTCGTGATGCCCTATCACATCGCGCGGAAGGCGGTCCGCCATCTGAGGGACGGTGAGCTGGTCGGGGGGAGCGAGCCGAACTCGGTCCGCTACGAGTCCTTCATCTTCGACCTGCTCCCGAGGAGCCGGAACCCGGTCGTGCTCGAGGCGGATCGGGCTCTCGAGTTCGCCCCGGTGAAGAACGCCGAGGGGAGCGACTCCCCCTCGACCTCCCGCGCGGCGATGGCCGCCCTCTGGGCGGAGTGGCTCGATCGCGGGGGGGTCACGGTCCCGCGGGATGATGAGAAGCGACCCCTCCACCCCATCGAGATCTCCCCTCTCGTCGCCGACGACGCGGAGACCCTCGCCGCGCACCTCGCCGAGACCGACATCGATGCGAGCGGGATGATCCACCTCCGATGAAGGGAAGAGGCCGCACCTCGAGCCACGCTCCTCTCCCCGCGCGGGGCCTCCTGCTCCTCCTCGCCGCGGCGGGCGTGCTCCTCACTCCCCACGGCGCGACCGCCGCCGCCCCGGGGGACCTCCAGAGGATCGAGGAGTGGCTCGAGTCCCCGGAGCAGGACCTGCGAGCTGCGGCGCGGCGGGAGCTCGACGCGCGCATCGGCCTCGACCGGATCCGGGACCTCGATCGGCTCCTCTCCGGAGAGGTCGGGCCTCGGGCGCGCGCCGACCTGCTTCGTCACCTCCAGCGCCTCCTCCGCGCCCAGCTCATCGAGGTCGAGACGGCGATCACCGGGTTCGAGTCCGCTCGACAGCTCGCACGCCAGCTCCACGAGCGCATCGCTCGCGAGGGCCCCCCCGCCGGCGGAGCCGAGGGGGCCCGCGCGGAGCTCCTCGATGAGCTGGAGCGGCGACGGCGCGCTCGGTCCGAGGCGCGGCGGAGGGCCGAGGCGGGCCACCGCACCCTGCAGGAGATCGGCCTCTCCATCGCACCGGTCCTCTTCCACCGACAGGCGGCCGGCGGCATCGACTCCGGGCTCCTCGTCCGCTTCCACGAGACCCTCTGGCGGGACCTCGAGGAGGAGGCGCGCCGCCTCTATCCCCGCGCCCCGGTGGAGTCCTCCCTCGCCCCCCACGCCGGGCGGGCGCTCGTCCCCCTGATCGGTGCCCTCCGGGCCGCCGACCCGGTAGGCTGGGACCGGAGGCTCGACCGCGTCCTCGAAGAGGCGATCTCCCATGTGGAGTCCCTCGAGCCGGACCGGGTCGACCTCGGGCGCGCCCTCCTGCTCGAGGGAGGGGAGCGGGCCGCGACCGCGCTCGGAGAGTGGTCCACCCGACCCTCTCCCCTCCCCCCCTCCCTCCAGCGCGGCGTCGTCAGCTGGAACGCGCTGCGCGTCCCCCCGGGCTTCGAGCGGCGCACCGCGCTCCCCCTCGCCCGCTACCCGGAGCTCGATCGAACCGAGCGGCGCCGGGTGATCCAGCGTCTCGAGTTCGTGGAGCGGAGCGACGCGCCGGCGGTGCTCGCCGGGATTCTCCGCGAGGAGGAGGACGTCGCCCTGAAGGTGGAGGCCGCCGCCGTCCTCGCGAGGCTGGAGGACCCCCGCGGGGCGGAGTTCCTCCGGCGCCTCGGCCTCGAGCGAGCCGTGGAGCTCGAGGGGATCTCCCGTCGAGTCCTCCTGATCGAGGCGCTCGGTCTTCGCGAGTCCGGAGACGAGGAGGCCGCTCTCGACGCCCTCCTCGCCATCCTTCGCCGGTTTCCGGGGGACGCCCGACTGCACTACGAGATCGCCTTCTCCGCCCTGAGGCTCCGCCGCCTCGACCTCTCCATCGAGCACTTCCAGCTCGCGATCGAGCTCGATCCGCGCGACCCCCTCGCCCACTACAACCTCGCCTGCGCCCTCAGTCTGCACGGCCGGATCGAGGCGGCGATCGTCGAGCTCGAGCTCGCGATCATCGGCGGGTTCCGGGATCGCCAGCACATCGCGGCGGACAGCGACCTGGAGGCGCTCCGCGAGCACCCCCGCTTCGAGGAGCTCCTCGCCGAGCTCGCCGACGAGCCTCGCTGAGCCCGCGAGGCCCCCCCTCGTTCGACGGATCCCGTGGAGCAGGCTATCCTTCCACGGAGAGGGTCCCCCTGGCCGGACGGGCACGGGTCGATCGATGGGTGAAGCGAAGATCTCGACGGCGGTCCCCCACGCGAGGATCGCCCAACTCCTGCGGGCGGCCCGGGCCGACCGTGACGCTCTTCTGGAGCTGAGCGACCTGACCGGGGGTCCCCCGCTCCTGCGCCTGCGGGTTCAGGGCGGACGGGTCGTCGACCTCGAGGCGCGCGCCCCCGAAGACCGGGAGTCGGGGTCCCTCCTCAGTCGGATCCTCGGAGAATGCCCGGCCCTGCGGGAGAGGGACCTCCGTCGCCTTCGCCGCGAGGCGCAGTCCCTGGAGCGCGACTTGGGGTCCTGCATTCTGGAGTCCGGACTCCTCCCCCCCGAGACGATCTCGGAGACGATCCTCGAGGGGATCGACCGGGCGATCGCCGTCGCCTTCGATCCCGCCCCCCTCTCCCTCGAAGAGCTCCCCGAGGGCCCCCTCCACCAAGGCCTGCTCGGCTGCATCGAGCTCGACCTCACCATGGAGACCGCGCTGCTCCGGGGAGCGCGCGGCGCCGGGCGATGGGACATCGCCCGGGAGCTCCCCTGTCTGCACGAGGTCTGCGGCGCGACCACCACCGCCCTCGAGGTCTTCCGCGAGCCGGAGCGGTTCGGAGGGGACGCGACCATCCTCGAGGGCTTCGACGGCCGCCTCGACCTCGCGGAGGTGATCGAGGCGAGCGGGCTCGAGCCCTGGGCGACCTTCGATCGGACCCAAGACCTGCTCTCCCGTGGCTACCTTCAGGGGACGAACCCGGTCCAGCTCTTCCAACTCGGGTGCGAGGAGCAACGCTCCGGCTCCTGGGAGAAGGCCCTCCGTCTCTTCCAGCACGCGGAGCACTGCGGACTGGATGATTTCGATCTCGGTCAGCATCTCGCGGAGGTGCTCGCGGAGCTCGGGCGGACGGAGGAGGCGCTCCGGCACTACCACTCCTTCGCCGAGAAGTGCATCGCGCAGTTCCGGATCGAGGACACCATCGCGGTGCACGCGCGGATCCTCGAGCTCGAGCCCGGAGACCTCGTGGTTCAGGAGCGCTACATCAGTCTCCTCGCCCGCTACGGCCGGGGAGACGAGGCGATCTCCAGCGGACTGGACCTCGCGCGAGCGCTGCAGGAGAGCGGAGAGGAGACGCGCGCCCGCGCCCTCCTCGAGCAGCTCGCCGAGCACGCCGATGGCAACGAGGAGGTCCTCCGCCTCTATCGGGAGCTCTGCCTCGGCACCGCGGATCCGGAGGGCGCGCATCTCGCCAGCCGCAAGCTGGGACAGCTCTACCTGGAGCGGGAGGACCTCGAGGCCGCGCTGCAGATCCACCGGGACCTCTTCGCCGAGAGTCCGGATGACCCGGTGATCCGCTCTCAACTCGTCGAGCTCCACTTCCGTCTCGGGCGTCGGGACTCCGCGACCGAGCATCTGATCGCTCTCCACGAGATGACCGGCTGGGGCGCGCGTCAGCCGAGCGAGAGCGCGCTGGAGTTCCACCGCCGGCTCCTCGACCTCGGGGTCGAGGATCCGTCGATCACCGCGTGGCTCTCGGAGGCCGCGCGCGCGCAGGAGAGCCAGGAGGACTCGGCGCACTACCTGCAGCGACACCGGGACCTCCTGCGCGAGGCGGGGGACGAGGACGGCGCGAGGCTCGCGGCCGCCGAGCTCGTCCGGCTCCGCCCCGCGGACACCGAGGCGGCCCGGACCCTCAGTGACCTGGAGTGGAGCTGCGGGCACCCGGAGCGCGCCGGCGTCGTGCTGGAGGAGCTGGTCCGGCGATGGGCTCAGCAGGAGGAGGGACCGCCCGCCGCGGAGCGCCGCCCTCTCCTTGAGCTCGCCCTGGAGCGGAGCCCGGCCTCATCGCTCGTCCGGCGCGCGCTCATCGCGCTCACGGACCCGACCGAGGAGCGGCAGCTGAGGAACCGGCTCCACCTCGAGGTGGCGCTCATCGCGCTCGCCACGGGCGACGACGAGGCGGCCCGCGAGTGCGTGACCTCCATGGTGCCGCCTCCCCCGCTCGCCGGGGTGCTCGACCTCTGCGCCGGCATCCGCGCGGAGGGAGGCGGCGCGCCGACCGAGGACGCGCTCGAGCACTTCCGTCGCGGGGGGCGTCACGCCGGTGAGTGCGGGGACCAGGGGCTCCTGCGCGACCTCGCGGCCCGGCTCGAGTCCCTCTCCCCCGACGATGAGAGCCTCGAGGAGCTGCGCCGCGCGCGCGAGCGCGCCCCGGCGCCGACCGCGCCTCCCGCCCTCGGCCGGTCTCCTCAGGTGGTGAAGAGCTCGATCAGCGGGATCACCCAGAAGCTGCGGGGCCTGAAGGACGGGGACGGGAGCGCCGCGCCCACCCCGTCGGGCGGAGTCGGCGCAGCGCTGGCCCGCCTGAAGAGTCTTCAGGGCGCCGGCCCGGAGGTCCCCGCCGCCGGCGAGCCTGCGGGGACCGAGGACACGACCGCGGTCACCCCGGGGACCCTCGGGGGGGAGACCCCGCCGGCGGATCGCGGCACCAGCGAGCCGCTGCCGCCCCCCCCGCCCCCGAAATCCACCGGAGAAGGGGTCAATGCGGCCCTCGCGAAACTCCGAGGAATAAAGAGCGGCCCCGAGGCTCCGGGCTCGGCTCCCGCGGCCTCCGGCGCGGCGCCGGTCGACCCCCCGGCCACGGAGTCGACCGGAGACGCGGTTGGCCCCGCTCCCCTCCCTCCGCCCCCCGAGCCCTCCGCGGCCGGGGGAGGGGTGAAATCCGCGCTGGCCCGCCTCCGCAGTCTGCAAGGCGGGGGAACGGCACCGTCGGCGGAGGCGAAGGGAGCCGATCAGGACGGTTGACGCCTTCTCGCGGCTTCTCTAGGATCCGCGCCCGGTGACACTTGCGAGGCCCGAGGGCTTCCGGGTCCGACCGATCGAACGAAAAAACGGCGGCATAGCCAAGTGGCTAAGGCACGGGTTTGCAAAACCCGCATCCCCGGTTCGAATCCGGGTGCCGCCTCCAAATCACGCGGGATGCCGCGCCCTCTCGGGTGCGGCATCTCTTTTTTCCAGACTCTTGTCTCGCTCCCACCCCGGAGGACTTTCCTCCTTCACCCTCACGATCCTCCGCGATCGCCCGTATAATGACGGGACGGGGGAGGACTCTCTCCCGGAACATGAGGCTCGATTCCACAGCCCACCGCCGACATCGCCCGCTCCGCGCACCTCCTCGAGGGGAGGGGGTGCCTTCGTCCCTTATCCGGGCGAAGGAGACGGGACGCCGGCAAGGGAAAGGAGTTTGGGAGTGTTTGGGTCCAACGACCGTACCCGGGGGAGGCAGCTCCTCGCGGGGCTTGCTCTCGTCATGCTCGTCCTCAGCGGGCCCGCGCTGCTCGCCCAGCCGGACTGGGTTCAGTTCGTCCAGGAGACGGGGACCCGCCTCGTCGGCCCGGCCGGGGTCACCACGAGCGACATCGCGGAGAAGGACTTCGCGTGGGGCGACGTCGACCAGGACGGGGACATCGACCTCGTCGTGGTGCGCAAGGAGGACTTCACCTCCGGCCTCACCGCAGGTCCGGCGACGCTCTACAACAACGTCCTGTACCTGAACGAGAACGGCGTCCTCACCGATGTCACCGCGACCTTCGTCGCGACCTCGGATGTCGCCGGGGACAACGGCTTCCTCACCCCGACCAACGACCGCGATGTGATCCTCGCGGATGTCACGGGGGACGGCTGGCTCGACATCGTCACCTGCACCACCCTCTCCGACGGGTACCCGAAGCACATCTCCCACCCGCGGATCTACCGCAACCTCGGCATGGTCGGCGGCTCTTGGGCCGGCTACATCCACGAGGACTTCCGCATGCCCGCCCTCGCCGGGAACACCGGCCAAGGGGTCCCGCACGCGCCGCGTTTCTGCTCGGTGCGCGCCGGGGACATCGACAACGACGGGGATCAGGACCTCTACTTCGGGGACTACGACTCCGGCGGAAGCCAGACCCTCGACTTCAATGACCGTCTGCTGCTGAACGACGGCTCCGGCGTCTTCACCGACGGCACCACCTCGAACTTCACGGGGTCGATCATCGTCGGCGGCGGGGCGTACCCGTTCTACCAGTCCGCCTTCGGCATGGCGGTGGAGATCGAGGACATGAACGGCGACGGGCGCCTCGACATCGTCAAGGACAGCGCCCTCAACCCGCCGCAGTACGTCGGGATCGCCTACGGGAGCCCCTCGACTCCCGGGCTCTTCAACGCCCACAAGGAGGCGTTCCCGAGCATGGCGCCGTACCACATCACGGTCGGCGACCTGAACAACGACAACATGCTCGATGTCGTCGTGACCGATGACGCGGCGGACAGCTACCTGCTGAACCAGGGGAACGACGCGAACGGCCTGGTCAACTTCACCCGCTCGTTCTACAGCTTCGCGGTCGGGAGCGACGACGGCTTCGGAGGCAACTCCGTGATCGCCGACCTCGACAACGACGGCTTCAACGACGTCATCATCACCGACGTCGATGTGGACATCGGACCCTGCAACAGCGGGCGTCGGATGCACATCTACCACAACCTCGGCAACGTCCCGAACGTCACCCTCCGCCAGGAGAACGACGGGGGGGCCTGGCGCCCGGCCGGCACCCACGACGCCGCGGTCTTCGACCTCAACGGCGACGGCTGGCTCGACATGGTTCTCGGGGACTGCACCGGCATGGAGATCTGGATCAACCAGCCGCCCCTCGGGGTCGATATCTCCTTCCCGGGCGGCCTCCCCTCGATGGTCCCCTGCACCGACACGACGACCTTCAACGTCCAGGTCGTCGGCACCGGACAGGGAGTGCCGGCCGCGAACGGGCTCCAGTGCCTCGTCTCCTACGACGGCGGCGCCTTCGTGAACGCCCCGGTGACCTCGCTCGGCGGAGATCTCTACGAGGTCACCCTCGACGGCAACCAGGCGAACGACTCCGCCCAGCTCTACTTCACCGCGCAGGAGTCCCTCGGCCTGATCGAGACGATTCCGAGCGGCGGGGCCTCCGACCCGTTCTTCATCCCGGTCGGGGACATCCTGAGCGAGCAGCGTGAGAACTTCGAGGCCGGGGCTGCGGGCTGGACCGTCACGAACACGGCGGTCTCCGCCGGCGGCTGGGAGCTCGCCATCCCGAACGGCACGAACTTCGCCCCGAGCGAGGATGCGGGCGCCGGAACCGACGCCTTCTGCTGGGTCACCGGCAACGGGGTCCCCGGTGGAACCGACGGCGCCGCGGACCTCGACGGCGGACCGACCATCCTGACCTCGCCGGTCCTCGACCTCGCGGGTCAGGATCCGACGATCAACTTCGACCTCTGGTTCGTCAGCAACGACAACATCACGAGCGAACTCGACAACCTCGTGATTCAGGCCACCGGAAACGGGACGACCTGGATGACGGTCCAGACCGTGATCGGCAACGGCAGCTCTCCGGGCTGGCAGGAGGTGAGCTTCCGGCTCAGCGATGTCGTCGCCCCCACCGCCACCACGCAGATCCGGATCGTCGTCAGCGACAACCCGAACAACTCGGTCACCGAGGCGGGCTTCGACAACTTCGTGATCCGCTCGGTCAGCTGCGGCGCGACCGGCCCGAGCTTCCTCCGGGGAGACATCAACGGGGACGGGAGCCGTGACATCAGCGATCCGATCGCCCTGCTCCAGGGTCTCTTCGACCCCGGCACGGACATCCCGTGCGAGAGCGCGGCGGACGCGAACGACGACGGCAGCGTCAACATCGCGGACCCGGTCTCGATCCTCGACACGCTCTTCAGCGGAGGAGGGCCGATCCCCGCGCCGAGCAGCGCCTGCGGCACCGACCCGACGTCGGACGGCCTGACCTGCAACAACGGCGGCAGCTGCCCCTAGGGCACGTGCGCCGCGCAATCCGGAGGGGGGGCGGAGACGGATCGATCCGACTCCGACCCCCCTTCGTCTTCACCCTCCCCGTGGAGGGGCTCCGGCCGGAGAATCTTCCGCCGCAGGGTCCTCTCCCGCGGCAGGACCCCGGCCGAAAGACGATCCCGAGCTCCACCCGGGTCCACCCGACCCGGGGAGACGCCCCCGGAAGGAGGCATCGCATGCACGACATCCCGGTGCGCTCTCTCGTCCCCCTGATTCTCCTGACGACCTTCCTCGCGTCCCCGTCCGCGCAGGCACAGGTCACGATCCAGCCGAAGATGGGGCAGCCGATCGACGGCCTGACCCCGGATGAGCTCCTCCGCTTTCAGGCCGGCAAGGCGGAGTTCGAGCACTTCTTCACCGAGGCCGAGGGGCTCGGCCCGATCATGAACGACGACAGCTGCTCCAGCTGTCACTCGCTCCCCGCCACCGGAGGAGCCGGGGTCCTCTTCGTCACCCGGTTCGGCCTCTCCGACAAGGGGTCCCCCTTCGACCCCCTGAACGCCCTCGGGGGCACGCTGCTGCAGGCGCTCTCCATCGATCCGGGCTGCTCGGAGACGGTCCCGACCATCGCGAACATCACCGCGCAGCGCGTGACCCCCTCGATCTTCGGCAGCGGTCTGGTCGAGGCGATCCCCGACGCGGACATTCTCGCGCTCGAGAGTCCGGGCGGAGGCATGGCCCACTTCGTCCCCCTCCTCGAGAACCCGAGCGGCCCCCTGCGTGTGGGCCGCTTCGGCTGGAAGGCGCAGATCGCGACGATCCTCACCTTCTCCGGAGACGCGGCCCAGGCGGAGATGGGGATCACGAACGAGCTGCTCCCCGCCGAGAACGCCCCGAACGGCAACACCGCCCTGCTGGCGACCTGCGACGGCGTCTCCGACCCCGAGGATCTCCCGGACGCCCAGGGCTTCACCTTCGTGGACCGCATCACCGACTTCCAGCGCTTCCTCGCGCCTCCCCCCCAGACCCCGCGCTCCGGCATGACCGGCGAGGCGGTCTTCAACTCCGTCGGCTGCGCGAGCTGCCACCACGACACCTTCACCAGCGGTCCCGCGCCGGAGGCCGCCCTCAGCAACCGGGAGCTCCACCCCTACTCCGACTTCCTCCTGCATGACATGGGGATCCTCGGGGACGGGATCGTCGACGGCGCCGCGAGCGAGGTGCAGATGCGCACCCCCTCCCTGTGGGGGGTCCGCATCCGTCGCCCGCTGCTCCACGACGGCCGGGTCTTCGCCCTCGACCTTGAGCAGGCGATCGACGAGTGCGTCTCCTGGCACGGGGGAGAGGCGGCGCCGGTCGCCGCGGCCTACGCGGCGCTCCCCTCGGCGGACAAGGCGGCCCTCATCGCCTTCATCGACTCCCTCGGCCGGCTCGAGTTCGACATGAACGGGGACGGCATCGTCAGCGACCTGGACATCGTCCCCTTCCTGGACTGCTTCACCGGGTCGGGCGCCGCCAGCGTCTCCCCGGATGATCCCTGCGCGGTGAGCGACATCGATCAGGACGGCGACGTCGACCTCGTCGACGCCGACTTCTTCGTTCAGGCGTTCGAGGGGTCCCTCGGAGACTGCGACGCGAGCGGCATCCCGGACATCCTCGAGATCCTCCAGGGCACGCTGCCGGACGCGAACGGCAACGGGGTCCCGGACGGCTGCGAGGCGGTCACCTTCCTGCGGAGCGACTGCAACGAGGACGGTGGTCAGGACCTGGGCGATGCGATCTTCGGCCTGAGCGTCCTCTTCTCCGGCGAGGCTCCGCCGAGCTGCCTCGACGCCTGCGATGTGAACGACGACGGCAGCTTCGACATCAGCGACCCGGTCTATCAGCTGGCGTACCTCTTCACGAGCGGCCCGGCCATCCCGGCGCCGTCCCTCGCGTGCGGCGCCGACCCCACCCCGAGCGGCCTCCCCTGTGCCGGACAGGCGAGCTGCCCGTAGCCGGGCTACGGTCTCGAGCGCCCGTGAAAAGACAGGAGCCCCGCGCCTCCCTCGGGAGGCGCGGGGCTCTTCTCATCGACTCGAGTTCGTCGCCGACGGAGCGGGCGGCCCCGGCTCGGAACGGCATGGACTCAGAACGGGAGGGGCTCAGAACACCATGTGCAGGAAGAGGAAGCCGCCCCCGAGGTCGAGGTCGTAGTTGTCCCCACCATCATCGAACTTCGCATCGATGGAGCGGAAGCCGAGCCCGATCTGGAAGCCGTCGTCGATGTCGACCCCGGCGCGGAGCTCGGTGGAGAGGTAGTCCCCTTCGATCGTCCCCAGGGAGATATCCTCGAAGATCCCGCTCATCTTGCCATCCGCGAAGACGGTCACCGCCATCAGGGGAATCGAGAACCCCGCCTTCAGCCCCACGACCGGCACCCACTCATCGAAACTCGAGCTCGCGGAGACCGGGCCGCCCCCGCCCTTGCCCCCACCGGAGCCATCCGAGGAGAGGTTGGCATCGAGGCGGAGCTGATCGAGTCCCGCGATGAACCCGAACTTCACGAGGCTGAGGTCGTAGACCCCGGTGTCGCTGTGAACCTGCAGGATCGTGGCATCCAGGTCGCTCGCGAGGACATCACCGCTGAGGAAGGACTCGCCGGAGAAGTCGAGGTCCTCCGTGAGCTCGGAGAGCCCGTTGTATCCGAGATCGATCAGGGTCGCCTCGAGGCGGGTGGGGCCCATGAGGGCCGCCGCCCGGTAGACCCAGACCTTCTCGGAATCGAGGGAGAGGGTCCCGTCCACATCGATTCGATCCCCGACGGTCCCCACCTCGTCGGCGGAGATCGCCCCGCCCGGGGTCGCATCCCAGTACTCGATCCCCAGCTCGGTGAGCTGGGCGTCGGTCAGCGTCCCGCAGCCCCCCAGCCCGAGGGAGCCGAGAAGCAGGAGACCGCCGAGCCCGAAGATCCGGCATCTGCTGCCCCGCACCCCCATCTGTTTCGTCCGCGCCATTTCCCCTCCTTGCTCTCTGATTCTCTCAGGGCCCTGAGGACCCTCTCTGGCCGGAGCATAGCGAGAAGCGGTCACGGGGCACAGAGGGCGTCAGGGCCACCCCCAGCGGCCCCTCGGGATTCTGAATCCGAAGATGGGCCAAGAGCGAAACTAGGGGTTAATCCGGCGGCGTGGGCTGACCAGTTCCCTCGCACCGGGGAAGGAGAGCCAGAGTTCCCGCGTTGGGCTGGGACGGCTGCTGCTCGGCATCCAAGAGCTCCGAGGTCGGTCCTGAGAGAGTGAGGGCGTTGTGATTCTGCTCCGGCTCCTCTGGTGGTGCAGTCTGCTCCTCTCCGTCCTCACCCTGGCCCCCATGGGCTGGGTCTGGCTCTACCCCGAGTCCGATCTATTGGGGAACGGGGTCGTCTTCGTCCTGCTGATCCCGGCGGGCCTCGCTTCCCTGTCCGCCTTCGTCGTTCTTTCCATCGTGATGATCTTCCTCAAGCTCTCCCCCCCCAAGGATGAAGAGAATCCCGATCAGGACCCGTCCGAACTCGACCGGTAGAAACCCGCGGGAAACCGCAGCCCTCCGCAGAAATGCCCCGAACCCGAAAGAGTGAACATGCGCACCCTTCTGCCGCTGCTTCTGGTGTCCTCCACCCTCGTGCTTCCGGCCTCCGCGGAGCCCTTCCCGCCGCTGGGCTCGTCTTCCGAGGCCGAGGCGGACATCGTGGAGACCGCGATCTCCGCTGGGAACTTCCGAACCCTCGTGGCCGCGCTGGAGGCGGCGAATCTCGTCGATGCCCTCCGGGCGGACGGGCCCTTCACCGTGTTCGCTCCGACCGACGATGCGTTCGCCCGCCTCCCCCAGGGAGCGGTGGAACAGCTCCTGCGTCCGGAGAATCGGGACGCGCTGATCGAGGTCCTCACCGGGCATGTCGTCTCCGGCGCCGCCACGGCGAGCACCGCCCTCGGCTCGGGACCGATCGAGACCCTGCGCGGCAGCACGGTTGAAGTGCGCCTCGAGGGAGGGGCCCTGCGCGTGGATGAGGCCACGGTCGTGAGCAACGACCTCAGGACCTCGAACGGCATCATCCATGTCATCGACACGGTCCTTCTCCCGGTCTACATGCGTGCTCCCCAGAGACTCGACATCGTCGAGACCGCCGAGCGGGCCGGTGCCTTCGGTACCCTCCTCGCCGCGGTCGGCGCGGCGGGCCTCACCGATGTCCTCCGCTCCGACGGCCCGTTCACCGTCCTGGCCCCCACCGACGAGGCGTTCGCCCGCCTCCCGGAAGGAACGGTGGAGGAGCTGCTCCTCCCCGGGAACCGGGACGCTCTCACGCGCATCCTCAAGCACCACGTCATCGCGGGAGAGGGCCTCGCCGCTGCGGTCCTCTCCGCCGGCGCGGTGACCACCCTCATCGATGAGCGCCTCCCCGTCGGGCTCGCCGGCGGGCGCCTCACGATCGGGGACGCCTCGGTGGTGAAGAACGATGTCCTCGCCTCGAACGGAGTGATCCACGTGATCGATGCCGTCCTGCTGCCGCCGGCCGCCGCGCCGTCCGACCCGCTGAGCGCGGTTTCGGAGCTGCTCGAGCTCGCCGTCCAGCGAGGAGCGCCGATCTTCAACCGCGGCGAGCCCGATGCCTGCGCCGCGATCTACGAGGTCGCCCTCCGCTCGATCGTCGACCGCCCCGGGGACCTGCCCGCGTCGGTGACCGACCCCCTCCGTCGCGCGCTCGCCGAGATCGAGCTCGAGGGAGACGGCACCTCCTCGGCGTGGGCGCTCCGCCGTGGCATCGACGACGCCGTTCGGGCGATCCTGCAGGAGCAGAGCCACCGCCGCATGAGCCAGGCGCAGCTGAGCCCCGGGACCGCCCTCTTCAGCTTCGATCGCCCGCGTGACGCGGAGGAGTGGTTCTCCCTCAACGACGATGTCATGGGGGGCATCTCGACCTCCGGGATGGTCGCCACCGGCCGCGGCACCGCCGTCTTCCAGGGCGCGCTCAGCCTTGAGAACAACGGCGGCTTCGCCACCGTTCGCTCGCGCGCCAAGGACCTCGGACTCGCGGGCAAGGAAGGACTGCGCGCCCGGGTCCGGGGGGACGGGCGCGTCTACCGCATGAGCGTCCTCACCAGTGACGGCCGCATGGAGAGCCGCATCTGGCAGACCGAATTCCGGACTCGCGCCGGGGAGTGGCAGGAGATCTCCGTGCCCTTCTCGGACATGGTCCTCAGCGTCTTCGGGCGCAAGCTCCCCCAAGCCGGCGCGCCGTCCCCCGCCAGCATCCGCTCGATCTCCTTCGGCATCGCCGACAAGAATGAGACCCCCTTCTCCCTCGAGGTCGACTGGGTCGAGGCGATCGGGGTCGACCCCCGGGACACCGCCAGCGCGCCCTCGTCCCTCTAGGGGAGTCCGAGGCCGGGCAAGGAAGGGGAGAGGGTGCGGGCGCGCCCTCTCCCCTTCCCTCATCCCGGCCTCCGCCCGCCGTTGACGCCGCCCCCCCCGTGGCTAGGATCGAGGGATCGGCCCCCACGCTGGAGCTTCCATGACCCGCGACCTCCTACTGCTGCTGCTCCTCCTCCTCTTCCTCCCCGCGGTGGCGCGTGGGAGCGGCGGCGAGGACTGCGCGAGCGCGACGCCGATCCTCTCCCTCCCCTACCTCGACTCCGGAAACACCTGCGCGGCCAGCGACGACTATCTCGAGTCCTGCCCCTTCCCCCCCACGGGAGGGCGCGATGTCGTCTACCGCTATACGCCGGCCGTTGACGAGACGATCGTCATCGACCTCTGCGACTCCGACTTCGACACCAAGGTCCATGTCTACGCCGGAGCCTGCCCGGGGGACCCGGGGGCCGGCCCCTCCCTCGGCTGCAACGATGACGCCTGCGGCTTCAACAACTGGCGCTCCCACCTGGTGCTCCCCCTCTCCGCCGGAGTGGAGGTCTTCATCGTGGTGGATGGCTACGGCGCGGCGGACTGCGGGGACTACCTGATCGACATTTCGGTCCTCGTCCCGACCCCCTCCGACACCTGCCCGGGAGCGGAGACCCTCTCCCTTCCCTACCTCGGGACGATCACCACCTCGGGCGCGACCGACGACTACAACGAGGCGTGCCCGTTCACCGTCACCGGCGCACCGGATGTCGTCCGGCGCGTGGTCCCCGCCGAGGACGGGCTCCTCGTCATCGAGCTCTGCGACGCGGACTTCGACACCAAGGTCTATGTCCACGAGGGGACCTGCCCCCCCGCCGGCGCGCTCATCGGCGGAGACGGCTCGGGAGTGGCCCTCGCCTGCAACGACGACGCCTGCGGGGTCTTCGGGTGGCGCTCCCAACTCCTCGGCGTGCCGGTCAGCGCGGGGGTCGAGTACTTCCTCGTCTTCGATGGGTACGGGACGGGAGACAGCGGCGACGCCCTCGTCTCCGTCTCCCAGCTCCCCCCGCCCGGCCCGGGAGAGTCGTGCGAGACCGCCCTCCCGATCCTCGGGCTCCCCTTCTCGACCAGCGGGGCGACGGGGGGACCCTCGCGCTTCGAGCACGCGTGCCAGTTCGTCTTCACCGGTGCCCCGGAGCACTACTACACCTTCACCGCCCCCACGGACCTCTGGCTCGAGATCGACACCTGCGGCAGCTCCTTCGACACCGAGCTCACGGTCCTCGGGGGCCCCTGCTCTCCGGCGGTCATCCCGGATCCCCTCGTGGTCCGCGGCTGCAACGATGATGGATGCGGCGAGGCGGGGACCCGGGCCCGCATCTCCGCCCTCGCGATGACCGCCGGCGAGACGATCACCATCGTCCTCGATGGGCACGTCGCAGGGGAGGAGGGGGAGTACCAGCTCGTCGTCCGGGAGACCTGCGCCCCTGACCATCCCTCCGAGAGCGCGGCGCTCATCCCGGTCGGCGCCCGCCCGGTCGGACTGGCCCTGCACGAGGGGACGGGCCGGCTCTTCGTCGCGAACCTGAACGCGAGCACGCTCTCCGTGATCGACACCGCCACCGACACCGTCGAGGCGACCCTGCCCACCGGGGCGGGCCCCTACCGTCTCGCGATCACTCCGGATCAAGCGCGCCTCTACGTGGTCTGCTTCTCCGGGGACACGATCGACTGCTTCGATCCCTGGACCCTCTCGCCGATCGCGAGCTTCCCCTCGCTCGGCCCCCAGCCCCTCGGGCTCTCCTTCTCCCCTGACTCGAGCGCGCTCTTCGTCTCCACCGAAGGGGATGGGCGTCTGACGAAGTGGTCGATCCCGGGGCACCAGCCGCTCGGCTCGGTGAGCGGGCTCGGGGCGCCCCGGGAGGTGATCACCGGGCCCCTCGGGGATGCGGTCTTCGTCACCGATACGGCGGGGACGCGCGTCTGGCGCGTCGCCGCGGACACCCTCGCCGCCGACTCCATCACCCTCGATGAGTTTCCTCAGGCGCTCGCCCTCACTCCGGAGGGAACCCATCTCCTCGTCGGCAACTTCGGCTTCGACCGCAGCCTGGACCACGCCTCGGTCATCGACCTCCACGCGTGGCAGGTCGTCGCCCGCCTCCGCATCGGCACCGGCCCCGAGGAGATGGTCACCATCCCGGGGACCCCCTACCTCGCCGTGTCGAACTGGGGTTTCTCCCACCACCCGAATCAGCCCGGGCCCTCCGAGTGCGGCGCCGCCCTCGGGAACGTGACGATCGTCCGCCTCCCCGACTTCACCGCGGTCGGGGACCCGATCCAGCCTCCGATGCTCGACACGATCGAGGCGGTCCTCCCCGCCCGGGGGGACTACACCTTCGGGATCGCGGTGACCCCCGACGGCCGGAAGCTCTACGCCGCCAACTCGGGATACGCGTGCGCCGCCGTGGCGAACACGATCGCCGTGCTCGACTACCCGGATGGGTGGATCTCCGGTCGCTTCGTGCGTGGGGATGCGAACGCGGATGGCGCCGTCGACCTCGCGGACCCGATCGCCATCCTCGGGCTCCTCTTCGCCGGTGGCGACCTCGCCTGCGCGGCGGCCGGAGACACGAACGATGACGAGCAGCTCGACATCGCGGACCCCATCGCGCTCCTCGGGCTCCTCTTCGCCGGCTCCACCCCGCCCTTGCCCCCGGAGTGCGCGGCGGATCCCACCGCCGGCCCCCTCTGTTGCGCGGTCGGCTGCTCCCCCTAGGATCCCCCACCCTCCGGGGTGTACGCGGCTCCACCGATCGGCGAGACTCCCGGACGAGGGAGGCAGCTCCCCCGCCGAGGAGCTGCCCGCCGGAGACCCGCCCCGAGAGGACCCGCACCGATGCGCACGCGCCCCCGGATCGCAGCTCGCAGCGGCGCGGCGCTCTCCCTTCTCCTGGCCCTCTCCGCCGGCTGTCACACCCCATCCTCGACGACGCGCGCACCCTCGGCCCCGCCGAACATCCTCCTCATCCTGGCGGACGACCTCGGGTACGCGGACCTCGGCTTCACAGGCTGCACCGACATCCCCACCCCTCACCTCGACGCGCTCGCCCGCGAGGGGGTCTTCTGCACCGATGCCCATGTCACCGCCTCGGTCTGCGCCCCCTCCCGCGCCGGGCTCATCACCGGACGCTACCCGCAGCGGCAGGGGTTCGAGTGCAACCTCGCGAACGGCGAGGGGCTCCTCGCCGGGACCGAGACCTTCCCGGCGCTCCTGCGGCGGCAGGGCTACACGACCGCCCTCATCGGGAAGTGGCATCTCGGCGCCCTGCCCCACAATCACCCTCGCGCCCTCGGGTTCGATCACTTCTCCGGACTCATCGGAGGCTCCCGCTCCTACTTCCCCGAGGAGAAGCCGCCGGGACCGGCGCGACGCCTTGAGCGGGACGGAGTCCCGGTTCCGGAGAGCGACTTCACCTACCTCACCGACTGGCTCACCGACGAGGGGATCCGCCGCATCGAGTCGCGCGATCGCGACCGTCCCCTCTTCCTCCTCCTCTCCTACACCGCGCCCCACACCCCGATGCACGCACGCCCCGACCTCCTCGAGCGCTTCTCCACGATCGAGAGCCCGCGGCGTCGGAAGTACGCGGCCCTCGTCGCCGCGCTCGACGAGGGGGTCGGAAGGCTCCGGGCCACCCTGACCGCGGAGGGGATCGCGGAGGAGACTCTCATCGTCTTCCTCTCCGACAACGGCGGCGCGACGAACAACGCCTCCGACAACGGCGGGTGGCGCGGCATGAAGGGGAGCAAGTGGGAAGGTGGGCACCGGGTCCCGTGGATCGCCCACTGGCCCGCTCGGTTCCCGGCCGGCCGCCAGAACGCGCTCATCTCCAGCCTCGACCTCGCCCCGACCTTCCTCGCCGCCGCCGGCGCCCCTCCCCTCGCGGAGGCGGACGGCCTCGACCTCCTCCCCCTCCTGGAGGGGCGCGGCGCGACGCCGCCCCGCGAGGAGCTCTACTGGCGCAGGGCGGTCGCCGCATCGGTGCGCCAGGGAAGCTGGAAGCTGATCCGGGTCGAGGAGCCGGATGGTCGGGTCCGCCCGCCGATCCTCGTCGATCTCTCCCGGGACCCCGGAGAGGTCGAGAACCGCGCCGAGGCGGAGCCGGAGCGGGTGCGCGCCCTCGAGGCGCGGCTCGCGGCGTGGGAGGCGGGGCTCATCCCGCCGCGCTGGCTCACGGCGGAGGTGTGGCGAGAGAACCAGCGGAAGAAGCACGAGATCGACCGCACCGGTCGTGAGGCGGAGCGGAAGGTCCCATGAGAGAGCGCTCGCACCGCATCGCACCATCCCGAGGGATCCTCCCCCCCCTCCGCCTGACCGCAGGGGGAGCGCTCTCGATCGTCCTCCTGCTCTTGCTCCTGACATCCACGGTGCCGGCGGCTCCCTCTCCCGGAGCGGACGGCGCGGCCCCCGGGGGGGAAGTCGATGCCGGGGTCCTCGATGCGATCGATGGGATCGTCGAGGCCGGGATCGCGAGCCGGCGGATGCCGGGGGCGGTCGTGGTCATCGGGCATCGCGACCGCGTCCTCTTCCGCCGCGCCTACGGGAGTCGCACCCTCCACCCCGAGCCGCGCCCCATGGAGGTCGACACCGTCTTCGACCTCGCCTCCCTGACGAAGCCGATCGCGACCGCGACCAGCATCCACAAGCTGGCGGAGCAGGGGCGGCTCGACCTCGACGCCCCCGTCCAGCGCTACCTCCCCGCGTTCGCCGCGAGCGGCAAGGAGGGGATCACGGTCCGCCATCTCCTCACTCACACCGGCGGACTCCCCCCCGCCAACTCCCTCGCGGACTACGCCGATGGCGTCGAGGAGGCGCGGGCGCGGCTCCTCGCCATCGCCCCGCGGGAGGAGCCGGGCGCCTCCTTCACCTACACAGATGTCGGGTTCATCGTCCTCGGGCTCCTGGTGGAGGAGCTCAGCGGCGTCGATGTCGGCACCTTCGCCCGGCGGGAGCTGTTCTCCCCCCTCGGCATGGAGGAGACCGGCTTCCGCCCCGCCTCCCCCCTCGCCGAGCGGGCCGCGGTCACGGAGCAGCGGGAGGGGCGATGGATGCGGGGAGAGGTCCACGACCCCCGGGCTCACGCCCTCGGCGGAGTGGCCGGTCACGCGGGGCTCTTCTCCACCGCGGACGATCTCGCCCGCTACGCCCGCATGCTCCTGCGCGGCGGAGAGCTCGACGGCGTGCGGGTCCTCGCCCCGGAGACGGTCGAGCGCATGACCCGCCCGGTCCCGGTCCCGGGGGGCCTTCGCTCCCTCGGCTGGGATGTCCGCACCCGCTTCTCATCCCACCGCGGTGACCTGAACTCCCCCCGCGCCTTCGGACACGGCGGCTTCACCGGAACCTCGATCTGGATCGACCCCGAGCTCGACCTCTTCGTCATCGTCCTCAGCAACCGGGTCCATCCCGATGGGAGCGGCAAGGTGAACCCCATCATCGGCCGGATCGGCACCCTCGCCGGGGCCGCCCTCTCCCATCGCGCGGTCCTCGGGGATCCGCCTCCCCCCTCCCCGGTGCGCACCGGCATCGATGTCCTCCACGGGAACGACTACGCCCTCCTCCGCGGGAAGAGGATCGGCCTCATCACGAACCACACCGGCCTCGACCGCACCGGCACGAGCACGGTCCGCCGCCTCCTTGAGGCGGAGGGGGTCGACCTCGTCACCATCTTCAGCCCGGAGCACGGCTTCACCGGCACCCTCGACATCGCGCGGATCGACGACACGACCGATCCCACCTCGGGGCTCCAGGTGATCAGCCTCTACGGGGAGACGCGCCAGCCGACCGCGGAGCACCTGGCGGGGCTCGATGCGATCGTCTTCGACATCCGGGAGATCGGCGCCCGCTTCTACACCTATGTCTCCACCATGGGGCTCGCGATGGAGGCGGCGAGTCGGGCGGGGAAGGCGTTCATCGTCCTCGACCGGCCGAATCCCATCGGCGGCACCCATGTCGAGGGGCCAGTCCTCGATGCGGGGCTCGAGTCCTTCGTCGGCTTCCATCCGGTCTGCGTCCGCCACGGGATGACGATCGGGGAGCTCGCGCGGATGATCGCCACGGAGCGCGGGTGGGACCTCGACCTGACCGTCATCCCCTGCGAGGGGTGGCAGCGCCACCACTGGTTCGACGCGACCGGCCTCCGCTGGCTCCACCCCTCCCCGAACATCCGCAACCTCACCCAGGCGACCCTCTATCCCGGGGTCGGGCTCCTCGAGACGACGAACCTCTCCGTCGGCCGCGGCACCGATGCCCCCTTCGAGCTCCTCGGCGCCCCCTGGATCGACGCGGCCGCCCTCGCCGCCGCCTTCAACGCGGCGGGGCTCGCCGGCGTGCGGGCGATCCCGGTCCACTTCACGCCGGAGTCGAGCAAGTTCGCCGGGGAGATCTGCCACGGCCTGAACCTCATCGTCACCGACCGCCTCCGCCTCGAGCCGGTGCGCATGGGGCTGACCCTCGCCACGATTCTCCGCCGGCTCCACCCCGAGGCATGGGAGACCACCGCGCTGAACCGACTCCTCTGCGACACGGCGGTCCGCGACGCGATCGTGGCGGGGGAGACGATCGAGAAGATCCTCCCCCTCTTCGAGGCGGAGCGGGCCGAGTTCCTTGCCCGACGGGCTCGCTTCCTCCTCTACTGAGCGCAAGCCCCCACGCGAGGGCCGTGGATCTCCCCGCTGGGATTGTCAGATCCCCCGGCGTCGCCCAGAATCGGAGCGGGCAAGTGGCGGAACTGGCAGACGCGAGGGACTTAAAATCCCTTCCCGAAAGGGGTCCGGGTTCGATCCCCGGCTTGCCCAGATCAATTCACCCCATCACGAACTCGGGGGAGCCGAAGTGCCCGTGACCGAACTGCTGCTCCTCTCCCTGCTCACCGGCTCGCCGAACCTCTCCGCCGAGATCCCCTTCGTGGCCGCCGGTCTCCCCGTCGAGGTCGGGACTCTCGGCGAGCCCTGGGAGGAGGCGGAGGGGTTCCTCCGGGGCGGAGGGATCGGTCGCTTCCTGCGGGCGGGGCGGGATCTCGGCCGCGGGGATCTGCGCGTGCGCGCGCGCCTGACCCTGGAGCGGATCGAGGGGACCGCCGCCTCGGTCTGCATCGGGGGCGCGAGCCACTTCGGGCTCGACGGCCGAGGGAGAGACCTCTTCGTCGAGGGCCCGCTCTTCGGCGGCCCCACCCGCTCCCTCGGACCCGCCTCCCGGCACATCGAGGCGGGGCACCCCTTCACCCTCGAGCTCGTGCGGCGGGGGACCTCCCTCGTCATCCGGATCGACGGGACGGAGGTCCACCGCGAGGAGCTCGCGCCCGACCTCCCCCTCGGCTCCCTCCAGCTCCGTCCGTGGCGAGGAGTGCTGCGCGTCCATGAGTTGCACGCACGGGGGGACCTGCTCCCCCTCCCTCCCCCGCTCGCCGAAGATGCCCTCTGGATCTCCGGGGAGGGGGGCTACCACACCTATCGAATCCCGGCCCTCGTCACCACGAACCGCGGCACCCTCCTCGCCTTCTGCGAGGGACGGCGCCACGGCTCCGGGGACTCGGGGGACATCGACCTGCTCCTCCGGCGCTCCGACGACGGGGGGCGGACCTGGTCTCCCTCGCGGGTGATCCTCGATGACGGCCCGAACACCTGTGGGAACCCCAGCCCTGTCGTCGACCGGGAGAGCGGCGCGGTCATCCTCCTCACGACCGGGAACGACGGCGCCGACCGGGAAGCGGACATCATCGCCGGACGGAGCCGGGACACGCGGAGAGTCCATCTGCTGCGGAGCGAGGATGATGGTCTCACCTGGAGTGGCCCCGAGGAGATCACCGCCGACACGAAGCGCCCCGAGTGGACCTGGTACGCGACCGGACCGGGGAGCGGGATCCAGCTGCGTCGGGGGCCACACCGCGGGAGACTCGTCGTCCCCTGCGACCACATCGAGTCCGGGACTCGACGCTACTTCTCCCACGCGCTCCTCTCCGACGACGGGGGCCGGAGCTGGCGGATCGGGGGGCGGACCCCGCGAGATCAGGTGAACGAGTGCGCGGTGGCCGAGCTCGCGGACGGCACGCTCCTCCTCAACATGCGGAACTACGACCGCAGCCGACGACTCCGCCAGAGCGCGCGGAGCCGGGACGGCGGCGAGAGCTGGACCGGGCAGCGGTTCGAGCCTGGGCTCCCCGAGCCGATCTGCCAGGCGAGCCTCATCGCGGTCCCGACCGTCTCGGGGGTGCACCTGCACTTCTCGAACCCGGCGAGCGACCGCGCCCGCGAGCGAATGACCCTGCGGCGGAGCCTCGACGGCGGCCACACCTGGAGCGCGGAAGAGGTCCTCCACTCTGGCCCGAGCGCGTACTCGTCCCTCACCCATCACCCGGAGCGCGGGGTTCTGTGCCTCTTCGAGGCGGGGGAGGCCCACCCCTACGAGGCGATCGTCCTTCGCGCTCCGCGGCCCCTCCCCCGGCCGACCGCTCCGGAGACGAGGAGCGCACCCCCTCCCGACAAGGAGAGCCCATGACGCACCCCCATCCCTTCCGCGCGACCTGGTGGATCGAGCCCGGACGACTCCTCGGTGGCTGCTACCCGGGCGATCTCGATCCGGAGGAGGCGCTCGTCCGTCTCCGCGCCCTGCACGACCTCGGGATCCGCACGATCATCGCGCTGCAGCCCGAGGATGAGCTCGGGCAAGGAGGCCTCCCCTTCGCGCCCTACGCCGAGGCGTGGCGGCGGATCGGCGGCGATGGGGTGGCGGCGCTCCGCTTCCCGATCCCCGACATGGGGGTCCCTGCTCCGGCGACGATGCGCGCCGTTCTCGATGCCATCCGCGACGCCCTCCAGACCCGCGAGGCCCCGGTGTATCTCCACTGCTGGGGGGGGCACGGCCGCACCGGAACGGTGGCGGGGTGTCACCTCGTGGAGTCCGGGCTCGAGCCGGATGAGGCGCTGCGGCGCATCGCGGCGGCGCGTCGCCACGATCCGAAGCTCTCGCAGGTGGAGAGCCCGCAGACCCCTCCACAGCGCGCTTTCCTCCGCGCCTGGAAGAGCAGCGGAGCGGGAGGAATCGGCGGAAAGTGAACCCCGTCGTCCCGGTTCCTCTGCGTCGGGGATAAACTGAGAGGATTCCCGACCCGCGGCAGACCCGCCTGCCGGGGCGCGAGCCACGGAGGATCCATGACCGAACGATCCACCCTCCTCTCCCGCATCCAGGCGGAAGAGTGGTACCAGAGCATCCCGCTCGGCGACGACCTGCACACCGAGGGAGAGACCGGGACCTCCGAGAGCGACAAGCTCGCCATGCTCGACCTCCCCGACTCCCTGACCGGCGTCTCGGTGCTCGACATCGGCTGCAACGAGGGGTTCTACTCCTTCGAGTTCGAGAAGCGCGGTGCCTCGCCGATCCTCGCCATCGACCAGCACCCTGCCGCGGTGAGGAAGTTCGGCCTCGTGCGCGAGTGGCTCGGGTCCTCGGTGCGGTTCCGCGACTGCGACTTCTTCGACCTGCGGGCGAGCGAGGTCGGCACCTTCGATGTCGTGCTCTTCCTGGCCGTCTTCCATCATGTGCGCTACCCGCTTCTGGCCCTCGATCGCCTCCACGAGCTGACGGCGGACACTCTCTTCTTCGAGTATGTCGAGGCGATCCCCCGCGAGCACGACGACCAGGCGGTCCTCGTTCGGAGAAACGCCAAGAAGCCCGGGCGGTTCCAGATGCTGCCGACGCGTCGGTACCTCGAGGATGTCCTGACCCGCGCCGGGTTCGGCTCCATCGAGCGCATCGGCGTGCACCGTTGGAAGAAGCTGCGCGAGAAGCATGGCTGTCCCGGATACGACCAGCAGCGGGTCCTCCTGAAGGTGAAGAAGTGAGCCTCGATCGGCCGAGGAACCTCGGCGGGGGAGGACAGGAGCTGCATCTCCCTGCGAGCGTCGGTCCGGAGCTGCGGTCCCTCCTCGAGCCCGGAGAGATCCTCTCCACGCTCCGGGAGATCGGGGAAGGACGCGTGGAGGTCACCGGTGCGCGGGTCCGACACATCCGGATCCATCCCGACAAGGACACCCTCGTGTTCGTCATCGCCTCCCACCGCTGCCCGCACACCGGGGTCTCGGGGGAGTCGGCGGTCACCATCCGCTGCGAGTCCGCCGAGACCTACGAGCGGGAGCGCCGAAGGGCGCGCATCGCGAGCGCCGAGCCGGGTCACATTCTCCAGACGCCCCACTTCGACGACGCGCTCCGCGCGATCTGGGTCGAGTTCCCGAACGACTCGCGACTGCCCCACCTCGCCCTCTCCAGCGAGCCGCTCCAGCTCGCGAGGATCCTCGAGCCTTCCCTCCGGTCCGCGGTCCCCGAGGGCCTCCGGGTGGACGAGGAGAGCTTCCAGGTCACCCGGCTGCGCTACAAGCCGGAGCGACGACTCGTCTGTGGTTGCAAGACGTCATGGAGGGACGAGGAGGGACGCGTCGCTCATGAGCTCTCCGTCGTGCTCCGCTTCGAGAGGACCGGTCTGGCCGAGACGGTCACGGAGGTCACCCGTCGCCTCCACGAGGCCCTCTCCCCGCTCCCCGGGGTCAGCACTCCCCGCGTGCTCTGCTCGGTCCCCTCCTGCGAGGTGGTCGGAGTGGAGAAGGTCGAGGGGCGCACCCTCTCGGAGTGGCTGGAGAGCGAGCGCGGCCCGGTCGCAGCGCGTCGCGCGGGACGGCTGCTCGCGCAGCTGCATGGTTGCGGGGCCTTCCCCGAGGGACCGGAGGGGCGACCCGCCCGCCGTCGGGACCTCGCGGTCGTTCGTCAGAACCTCCTGGAGGCAGGACAGGAGCTGGAGCGGGACGCCACCTCGATCATCGATCGTCTCTGCGCCATGGAGGCTCGGACGGCGCCCGGACCGGCCGGGACGATCCACGGGGACTTCCACCCCGAGCAGGTCCTCCTCGCCCACGGAGCGGATCCGAAGGACGCCGACGCCTGGTTCCTCGACCTCGAGTGGTCGGGGAGCGGAGAGACGACCTTCGATGTGGGCCACTTCTGCGGGCAGCTCTGGTACGCGGCCCATCGCCGGCGAATCCCCGACTTCGAGGGCTTCCGTTCCGCGTTCCTCGAGGGATACGAGGGGGAGTGCGGGCACCGGGTCGAGCGGCGACGGCTCCGCATCCACACCGCGTTCTCCATCCTCGAGCTGTGCTCGAAGCATTTCCGGAGGATGAAGGCCGGCTGGCCGAAGCGGGTCCGCCATGGACTGCGGGAGGTCTCCCGGATCCTGACCGAGCTGGAGCAGGAGGAGCCGGTCTGAGGCGTCCGTTCCGACCGGCGTCTCAGCGCGGGGTCGGCGGCCGCGCGTCCCTCCCCGCCGCCTCCAGGAACCCCCGAGGATCCTCGACCCCCGTCGCCGCCCGAAGGAGGTCGAAGTATGCGGGGAGTCTCGCTCCGACCGAAGTGAAGGCGCGATCGAGGAGCTCGCCGTCCCCCCCGTAGACGTCGAAGAGCAGCAGCCGTGGAAGCGTCCATGAGACCTCCGCCCAGCTCGCCGAGCGGGCGCTCTGGAAGGAGAGGGAGCGCAGGCGCTCCGCGAAGCGCTGCATCGCCTCCTCCTTTCCCCGGAGGCGCTCCTGCCGGTCGGTCGCCTCAAACACGCGTCGCAGCGTCTCGAGGAGGGAGCAGATCTCCCGGCGCAGCAGCTCCCGATCGGAGCAGCGCCGGGCGTGCTCCCGTGCTGCCTCGGTTCGCCCCTGCTCCCGGAGCCAGGCCGCCACCGCGTACCGCTCCACCGAGACCGAGATGCTCTCGTTGAGGCGCGCGTCCCCCGGGAGGAAGATCGTCCGGTGCGCGAGCTCGTGCAGGATCCCTGCCGCCCGCTCTCCGGGATCGCCCGCGATCAGGGTCGGCACGACGGGATCCGCGAACCAGCCGAGGGTGCTGTACGCCTGGGCCGGGCGCAGATCGACCTCGAGCCCGAGGGCGCGCAGGCGCTCCGCCTCGTGCTCCGCGAGGCGCCGGCGGAAGAACCCCCGGTAGGGGAAGCTCCCGACGATCGGGTAGGACCACTCGATCAGCTCGAGGGAGTCCGGAGGGCAGGCGGTCACGATCCAGACCGGCACACCCTCCACCGGCTCGGCGAAGGTTCGATAGGCATCGCCGACCGAGAAGCCCTGCCTCCGGGCGAAGGCGAGGAGCTCTGGGACCTCCTCGAGGCGGGCACGCGTCTCCGGGGCGAGATCCCGGCGGGCGAGCACCTCCTCGATCGGGAGCGCGCTCGCGCTCAGGCGCGCCTGGCCACCGAGCTGGGTCACGAGATACGGGATCTGGCAGCCCGAGAGGAGGAGGGAGAGCAGGAGGAGGCCGCTCACGAGAGGCGGGAGCCGCCCCGGATCGAACGACCGCGACGGTGACGAGGAGATCGCGCGGAGCCCCCCGCCCCCCGGAGGTGCCGGTGACGGAGGCTCGGGCAGCGTGCCGGAAAGAGAAGCGACCCCGCTCAGCCACTCGGGCCGGACGGGGTCGCTTGAAGGCTCGGTGGTCATCGGCCCCGGACTATCGGATCCGGACCCCCATCTTGCGCAGGGTCGAGCCAATGGACTGCCGGTGCTCCTGGGCCTCGCGGCTCAGGGACTCGAGGCGGCCGAACTCCTCCTCGATCTCCTTGAAGAGGCGGTACGAGTCGAGGAGGCGCTGCTCATCGCGCAGACCCTCCGCCTCGACGATCTTCGCCCGGGCGATCTCCGCGAGCGCGCCACGGTCCTCCTGAACGAGAGCCGCGACCTGACCGCTGAGCTTCTCCTGATCATCGGCGATGTCGTCGAGGATGCGGAGCGCCCGATCGAAGGAGCCCTTCGCGACGAACTCCTTCGCCTTCTCGCGCTTCGCGAGATAGCGATCCTTGAGGCGGAAGCGAAGGTCGCTCAGCCTCCGAGCGCTGTCGATGACCTTCATGAACTTGCCGGGGTCGACGCAGAGCTGCTGCTTGTGGAGGAGCCCGCCCTCAGCGTCGAGGAGGAGCAGCGCCGGCTTGTCCTTGCGAAGCTCGTAGGGCGCGAGGAGCTGCTCACCATCGATCGAGGAGACCTGAACCTTGTAGCAGGCCCAGCCCTTGAACTCCTTGACCGCGCGCTCGTAGCGGAAGAGGGCCCGCTCGAAGTTCGCCGCGCAGCAGTTGTCGTTCATGCTGCTGGTGTAGACGTAGATGAGGACGGGCTTGATGGAACCCTGCTCCCGATGCAGGGCATCGTGCAGGGTCGCGTTCTTCCGCCAGTCGAGGATGGTGTTCTCACCGGGCGCGTAGGGAGCTCCCCCCCCGCGACCACTGCCACCCGCGACACCACCCGCGACACCCGGTGCATTGACTCCGCCGGCTCCCGGACCGGAAACCCCTCCGGCCGGGCCTCAGCACTGGGCGTGAAGGCCGCCGGTCGAGAAGAGCAGGGCCGAGAAAACGATCGCCACGAGCAACATGATCCTGGGCATGCGCATGGTCGAGATCCCCATGTCTGGATCCCCGCCGGCTGCGGGAAGCGGCTCCGCGATCCCTCTCGGGCCGGAACCTCTCCGGCCGCGACGGGGAGCGCGTGGAGGGCCCGATCGGCCCCGTTGCGAAACACCCCTCTCCCTCCGCTGGGCCGGAGCCGCACGGACAGGAGAGAACATCTCCGTGCCTCGATTCTACCTCCGACGGAGTCGGGAGAACAGACTCCCTGCCGCTCCCGGAATCTTCAGGTCCGGGCGGAGGTGTCGATGGCTCAGGAGGGGGGCAAGTCCTTCCAACGCGAGACCTTGCGGACTTGCTCCTTCGGCAGAGGAACGCCATTCACCTCCGCGTAGGGGTAGATGAAGAAGTTGAGCGGCGGACCCGCCTGGGGCGGCGCGAGGATGAGATCCCGCCCCGTGCTCAAGGTGACCCGGTTCGAGGTGTGGGAGCCGAAGAAGAACTCCGCCTGCGCCGGATCCTTGTCCGCCTCCGAGATGTCGACCGGGACCCAGCCCCGCCCGGGGACATGAAACTCGGCCCAGCAGTGGTACCCCCCGGTCTCGTACTCGCCCTCGACGACGTCGTACTTCCCGTAGATCCCGATCTGGAACCGGGAGGGGATCCCACGCGCGAGGCAGAGCGCCGTGAAGTACGAGTGGAAGTCGGTGCAGTTCCCCTTCCCCACCGAGCAGGCGTGCTCGATGCTCCCGCGCCCCCAGCCGCTGTGCTGCTTGTCGTAGCTCATGCTGGAGAGGACATGGTCGTAGAAGCGGCGGCCCTGCGCGAGCGTCCCGGCCTCACCCGTATTGAGGGTCGCCGCCTCCATCTCGACCTGGGCGTTCGCGAAGGCGAGGCTCGACGGCTCGAGGTAGAGGTCCCAGGTCGCGGACTCCGGTGCGTCGACCGCGAAGGCCTGCAGGTCCACCGCGTAGCGGAAGCGATCAACCTCGTAGGTCACCGTGAAGTCCATCGTCGGCGAGGTCACGGCCCCCGAGAAGTGGAGCATCGTGTTGCCATGGACCGGGTCGCTCCGCTTCACGCCATCGAGGGGGCCCGACCAGTCGAGGCGGGTGATCCGCTGTTGTGCGTCGTCGTGCGGGACCGGGATCCAGAGGTCGAGCTCCGCCCCCGGCTTCAGCTCGGAGAGGGTCGCGACATAGGTCACGCGGAAGGCGCGCTCCGGTTCGGCGCCGACGGGGGGAGACCCGTAGCGGTCCGTATGCGCGCAGCCGGAGAGGGTGACGAGGATGGTCGCCAGGAAGAGGGTGACCGGGGTGATGATGGAACGAGGAATCGTGGGCATGAGCTTATCCTTCGCCCGGACTCGAGGTGAGCCCTGGCTGAGTGGGAGGATCATGAGTCGGTCTCGATCGGAGGGTGAGCTCGCGGCTCGACGAGTCGCGAGGAGGAGAGTGGTGGGTCCACAGCGATCGGCCCCGGCAGCGCGGCCGGGGCGAGGGATCCGGACGGGGTGAGACTCACCCCGCGGCGTGGACCTTCGATCAACCGTCCGGGAGGTGAGCGGCCCAGCGGATGGCGGGGCGGGGTGAGGCGTGCATCACCGACTCCTCCTCTCCGCACGACGGGGGGTGAAGAGCGGGGGCCGCTGCGCGGAGACGCAGCCTCGACTCACCCCTCACTCCTGAGGAGGAGTTTGTACTGTCTCGACGCCCAAGTCCAGACGGACTGCTCTCCTTCGGGCTCCCCACGGGACGGGAGGCTCCTCAGGGACAGGCCGCGCCGACCGGGCACTGAGTGCTGTCGAGGGTGGGATCGGCGTCGCAGGCCGGGTACGGCGGAGGCGGAGGCGCCCCCCCCACGAAGAGGAAGGTGAGGCTGAAGATCGCGTCGCTCAGGTCGATGTTTCCGCTGTCGTTGAGGTCGCAGGCGGACCCGCAGAAGGGCGCGACTCCTCCGGCGAAGAGGAACTCGAGGAGGAAGATCGGGTCGGAAATCGAGATCGACGCGTCGTTGTTGCAGTTCCCCCGCAGGAACGGGGCTCCCCCGCTCTGGCAGATGTCGGGGACGCCGTTCTGATCCCCATCGGGTGAGCCGCCCGCGATGTCACAGGAGTCCGGCACCCCGTTGAGATCGCAGTCGGGGGCTCCGGCCGCGAGATCGCAGACATCGAGCACGCCGTTCGCATCACAGTCCCCGGCGGTACCGGCGGCGAGCTGACAGGCGTCGATCTCCCCGTCTCCGTCGCAGTCCTGCGCGCTGCCGGCCGCGAGCTCGCAGCCGTCGATCTGGCCGTTCCCATCGCAGTCGAGGGACGGCTGGGACGCGATCTCGCAGCCGTCGAGCTGTCCGTTCCCATCGCAGTCGAGGGACGGCTGGGACGCGATCTCGCAGCCGTCGAGCTGTCCGCTCCCATCGCAGTCGAGGGCCGGCTGGGACGCGATCTCGCAGCTGTCGAGCTGTCCGTTCCCATCGCAGTCGAGGGCCGGCAGGGACGCGATCTCGCAGCTGTCGAGCTGTCCGTTCCCGTCGCAGTCCCCGAGCCCGAGGGCCAGCTCGCAGGTGTCGATCTGGCCGCTCCCGTCACAGTCCATCGCGGTGCCCGCCAGGATCTCGCAAGGGTCGAGGGCGCCGGAGCCGTCGCAATCCAGAGACGGATCGAGCGCGATCTCGCAGCTGTCGATCTGACCGTCTCCGTCGCAGTCCTCGACGGTTCCGGCGAGCAGCTCACAGGAGTCGATCTGTCCCGAGCCGTCGCAGTCGAGGCCCGGGTCGAGGGCGATCTCACAGCTGTCGAGGACCCCGTTCCCGTCGCAGTCGATCCCGCCCCCATTGAGGTCGCAGGAGTCGAGGACACCGTTCCCGTTGCAGTCGGTCTCGGTGCCGCTCACCAGCTCGCAGTCATCCGGCATTCCATCGACGTCGCAGTCGAGCGCGGTCCCGAGGTCGATCTCGCAGGAGTCGAGGAGGCCATCCCCGTCGCAGTCCCCCGCGATCCCCGCGGCGATGGCGCAGAGGTCCGGAGTCCCGTCCGCGTCGCAGTCCGCCACGCTGCCGCTCGCGATCGCGCACGAGTCGAGCATCCCGTCCAGATCACAGTCGAGTCCGGGCTGAAGCCCGATCTCGCAGACATCGAGCGCTCCGTTGCCGTCGCAGTCGCCGAGTCCGGCCGCCAGCTGGCAGCCATCGGGGACCCCATCGAGGTCGCAGTCCGGCGCGCCCGAGGCGATCTGGCAGGAGTCCGGGATGCCGTCGAGGTCGCAGTCCGGGACCTGGCCCACGGCGATGGCGCAGCTGTCCGGGATGAGGTCTCCGTCGCAGTCCACCAGCAGGCCATCGGCGATGTCGCAGGCGTCCGGTCGGGCGTTGCCGTCGCAGTCGAGGCTCGCGCCCTGGGCGATCTCGATCAGGTCGTCGAGGCCATTGCCGTTGCAGTCCTCGCCGATCCGCTCGATCACGCCGTCGACTGGACTGGGAGTGATCTCGACAAGGTTGGTGATGACCAGCAGCTCGACGGGGGGAGCCCCCAGAGCGCTCGTGGGCAGGAGCGAGGTCGCGCCGCTGCCGTTGCCGGGGAGCACCTGGTACTCCCCGCGGAGGACCTCGTGGCCCACCCCGGCCTCGAGCTGCTGACTCAGGTCCATGGTGAGGATGCAGGCGAAGACATAGCCGGCCCCACCCGCGGGGGTGAGATCGAGAATGAGATACTCCGGATCCACCCCTCCGAGCAGCGGATCGATGGCGCTGCCGGTCTGGACTCCGAGGAGCAGCACTTCCGTCGCCGGGTGCGAGATCCCGAAGCTGAACGCCTCGAACGGGGTGGAGCACTGAACGAGGACGGGGACCAGCACGGTCTGTCCATCCGCGCCCGTGGCGGCCCCCACCTCGATCAGGGCGGTCTGCCCCGAGGCGGCTCCGCTCCCGAGGAGGGCGAGGAGGACAAGGACCGCCCATCGGAGCGAGGACGGGGCACGCGCGTCGCGCCGCCCGCGGCGGGGTTGGTGCTGAGGGTGATCCATGGTCCTTCGCCTCTTCGACGGCGCCGTCGCCGTCGCTCTTCGCTTCACTCTCCTGCCGTCTGCCGCGCGTAGCGGAGACGGGCCGCCGTCCCGGACGAGCGAGAGGGGACGCGCCACCTCCGGTCTCCCACCGGGAGATCGGAGGAACGGCTTCACAGGAGATGGGAACCTGATAGCTTGCACACCGTTCCGCCCCGGTAGCTCAGTTGGACAGAGCAGCCGCCTTCTAAGCGGCCGGTCGGGGGTTCGAGTCCTCCCCGGGGCGCCATTCAGGACTCCGCGCCATCACGGCACATCCGCCCTTCGCCGACGCACGGATCTCCTCTCGGGGATCCACACGCGGAACTCGGCCTCCCGATGATATCGCGTGCGCGGCTTCGGTCGATGGAGGGAGTGCGGAAGCGCGCCCACTCTCTCCTGACCTGGCTGCCATTCCGAACCGGCGTGTACGAGCGCCCCTCACTCCTCCGTCGGCAGGAGCACCCGGGCTCGGCGAGCGCGGGAGAGAGCCTCCACCGCCCCCCTGCCATCTCCCCGACGGATGCGACGCTCCCGGAGGAGGAGCCAGCCGTCCACGGTGTCATCCTCGATCAGGGCCGCCTCCCGCGCGCTCCTCTCCGCGTCGTCGCTCGACGCCGCGGCCGCATCCGCGAGCCAGGCCCGAGCCACCCGGAGCGGAGGTCCCGCCGCGCCCGACGAGGGGAGCCCCTCGAGCAGCTCGGTCGCCTCGTCCACCCTGCGGAACGCCACCGCGACATCGACATAGCCTCGCAGCACCGGGAGGTCGCTCGGGTCCGCGAGGACGAGGTCTCGCAGGCGCGGCGCGAGGATCTCCCAGCCCGCCCCTCGACGGGCGAGGCAATCCACCTCGAGCCAGGCCCTCCGTCGAGGATCGTGAGCGCGGTCGACGCGATCGAGGACCTCGATCGCGCGCGCGACCTCACCCCTCGCGATGAGGATCTCCGCGATCTCCAGACGGAGATCACTCCGGGAGCGATCGAGCGCGACCGCGCTCCCCAGCGCCCTCAGAGCCGCGGCGGGGTCCCCCACCGCCCACGCCGCCCGCCCCTCGGCGGCGAGGAGCCGGGCGCGGAGCGCCGGGGGAGTCTCGGACGACGCCCCCGCGGCGACCGCGCGGGCCTCCCGCGGACGGCCATCCCCGAGGAGTCGCTCCGCCAGCTCGGCTCTCAGAGCCGGGGTGTCCCTCCCCTCGTGGATCTCCCGCCCCAGCCGATCGATCCGCTCCCGGCGGTCGCGGGTCGCCCGGAACCTCGCGAGCAGGATCCGGCCGCGCTCCCGGGTCGGCTCTTCACGGACGAGCAGGCCCCCCACGAGCTGGAGCGCCGCCACATGGTCGGGGTCCCGCTCGAGCACCTCCCAGCCGAGCCGCAGCGCCGCGTCGATCTCCCCCCGCCCGCGGTGATCGCCCGCGAGGGCCATGCGCGCCGCGAGATGCCCGGGCGCATCCGCGAGCAGGGAGCGGAGGAGCGCCCGCCCCTCCTCCCCCCGCCCGAGCTCGAGCGCCGCCGCGCCTTGGATCCATCGCTGCGGGGCGGCCTCGGCCCCGCACTCGAGCGCCTCCTCTGCGGCGGCATACGCGACCGCCGGGTCTCCCACCGCCCGAGCGAGGCGCGCCCGCGCGGACCAGAGGACCGG